>Ga0137308_100371_pt1 | contig 70988 bp, 77 predicted proteins | sample Inofrocosms_June_FD_97181 | JGI IMG/M metagenome (GOLD analysis project Ga0137308, IMG submission 97181) | Mouse cecal microbial communities from Vienna, Austria - N-Acetylneuraminic and N-Acetylglucosamine D2O microcosms_June | ecosystem: Host-associated > Mammals > Digestive system > Large... | reverse complement strand
GGATGCAGGACAAAGTGAATTTTATGGTATTCCTGACAGCCAGACGGAACGCCGTGTTCCCCATAATTGCCTGATAATTTGAAATCCCTGCAAACCGGTTGTCTACCGCCCCAAGGAAGGAGCGGCGGACAACGTCTGCATAGGGCAGGAGGTAGAAGGCCGCCACCCCTGAGAAACTGGGCAGTATCCAGAAAAAGCCCCGCCATTTTTTCTTCGCCATATGATTTCCCTTCTTAGAGGGTTTTACTGTCCTATGCATAATTTTTCCCTTTGGTTATTCAGCCAGGTAAATATTGACCTTCTGCATAATGGCGTCTGCGGCTTCTTCCGGGGCAGCTTCCCCTTTCAATACCTTCGTCCCCTGCTCAATGACTGCATCCTTGATGACGTCATCTAAAAGTGCTGGGACTGTCAGGGATTCTGCCATAGCCGTCATCTTTTCAATTTCCTCTTTTGGCGTAGGCTCCATTTTATAGGAAAGCCGTTCATCTGCGTTAGCCCCGGCGCTGCCGCCTGAAACCCAATTATCCTTCCCTTCATACTCATGCCCGTCAATCACGCTTAAAAAGGAATCCCGTTCCACTGGGAGCCCGCCAAACTGGGCTGCCTTCTGGGCTTCCGGGGACAGCAGGTATTTCACAAATTCTTCTGCTGTTTCCGGCTGGGCTGCCTTGCTGCTGATGCCAAGCACCATGGATGGCACGAACACATTGCCCGCCTGCCCCGGCATCAGGCCATAATCCCCTTGCTCCAGTTTTTCATTGACTGCGCTTAGCTGTCCATAATCTATCCGGCCGCTCAGCCCTACATTTACCCGGTATCTTCCAAATGCCAAGTCAAAATCCCCCCAGCTAAGGGATAACTCCTGAAACTGTGTAAAAGCGCCGCCTCCGTCTGAAATCCCATACGTTGTGCTGCTCTCCTCCTGGAGCCTGTCATATTCCCCATAAGCATTTTTCAGCTTTGTCAGCCAGTCCGTAATTTTCCCTGCATCCAGCGTCCCGTCTTCCTTTTGCCATGCCGCACCGCAGCTATACCAGAATTTTTCCACCGTTGCTTCCGGGATCATGCCGGAAAGCACCCCCTGCTTGCTTGTAAATGTGTCAAAATCTTCCCCCGGCGTATAATTTGCGCTGCTGCCCTGGGCCATTGGGATCAGGAACCTTGCAGGCACTGCGTATGCCTGCCCGCCATCCCCCTGGTAGGATTTGATAATATTTTCAAAATATTTTCCTTCCCCGTCTGCCAGCACCGCGGAAATATCTTTCAAAATCCCTTTTTCCATATAATTCTGTATGGGCATCCCGTCCAAAACCAGCAAATCCGGCCCTTTCCCTGCCATAATTTCCGTAGTCAGGGTTTTTAACGCGTCTGAAACCGTCATGCCGTTATCCTCCGACATTGCCGCCTGGTAATTGACATAAATATCGGTATGGTCTTTCTGGAAATTGCTGATGGCCTGGCGCAGTTCCCGGTTGTTATACAGGGAATATACTTTCAGTTCCTTATCCGGCTTGGCCGGGGTGTCTGCCGACCAAGTGTATTTCAGCAGGGAAACACCTCCTGCCGCTTCTGCATTTGCGTCATTTGCCGCCACCAGCAGGTTCTGCTCATCCAGCATTGCCAGCGCGATTGGGTAAAATGCCGGCGCCCCCAGGGAATTCATGCTCCCGTCAATTAGCTGCTCCATCACGCTGCCGCCAAATTTATAATGGAACAGGCCCTTGCCCGTCAAATAATAAATGCTCTCCCCATCGTCCGTGGAATCTACTGCATTGAAAAACCCGCTGTCTGCCACGCTGCCCTGCAATGCTTCCTCCGTGGGCATCTGCTCCCCAGTTTCCGTGTCATACACAAGGGCTTCTGTAGACGTCGCCACAACCATCTTTTTCCCTGCCGTATAAAATTGGCACGCTTCCTGGGTGGCGCCAAACTCATATGTCCGCTTCGTGCTGCCATCTTCTGTGCTTATCTGGAACACCTTATCTGCCATATCCACTACCAGAATCTGGTCGTTCCCTAAAAACATAATGTCTGTCACCAGGTTACTGATGCTTGATATGCTGCCGTCACCTTCGGCGCCATCCCCGGAATCCTCTGAGGTATTTACAGGCTGTGACGATGATGTAATGTTTTTCCCTTCTGCTGGAGGAAGTTCAAATGGGACTTCTGTCAGGCCCCCGTTCTGGCCCAGCAGGTACAGCACGCACCGGACGCCCCCATCCGCAACCTTGTTGTAGAGCCATACGGACTGCCCATTGGGAGAAAGGGCTGCGGCATCCACATACCCATTGTCCCCGTCCTCCAGTTCTGCCGGGATATCAAATGCTTTCTCCCAGTTTACCCCGGAATCCTTGGAATCCCAGACCGTTTTGGATCCGTCGTCCCCATTGTTCCCAATCACCCTTATAGTCCCGTCCTCCAATTTCCTCATGTCAAAAATATCGTTGAACACAATGGGGAGCTTCACGTCATCTTCCAAAAAACGCCCCATGGCCTGTTCCCCGCCTTCCCCCTCTGTGCTGTTCCCATTTCCCTGGGGGCTGGCGCCGGGTTCCACATTTTCCTTCCCGCTGCACCCTGCAAGGCTTCCCAAAAGCAATACAGCCGATAACAGGATTCCTGCGGTACGTTTTAACTTTCCATACTTCATGATTTTACCTCCTTGCTGAATTCATGCGCAGACTGCAAAGCACATCCTGCAAAAATAATAGTTCAGAAATATCTTAACAAGAGAATATCACAGGAAACTCTAATCTTTCTCTAAACCTGGCAGAAATTTTTAGAGATTATTTAGAGATAGCCATGGTATAATATCTAATGATATTATACCGCCCGAAGCGAAGCGGAGTGGCATAGACAGCCATAGTCCATCACGAAGTGATTATGGTATAATAGCGATAGCTATGATACCGCCCGGAGCGAAGCGGAGTGGCATGGACAGCCATAGTCCATCACGAAGTGATTATGGTATAATAGCGATAGCTATGATACCGCCCGGAGCGAAGCGGAGTGGCATGGACAGCCATAGTTCATCACGAAGTGATTATGGTATAATAGATAAGGGCAGTACCAAAGGTGCTTTTGGCGCCCGAACCAAATCTGAAAAGAAAGGCAGGAGGTCCCCATGCGAATCCTTATTATAGAAGATGACAAATCCCTTGCAGAAACCCTCCGGTTCCAACTGGAGCACAACCAATTTGAAACAGACGTATGCCACGACGGGGAGGAAGGCCTTCATTTTATTGAGCAGCAGTCCCATGATTTGATTTTACTGGACCGTATGCTCCCGGTACTGGACGGGATTTCCGTGCTGAAGATTGCCCGGGAAAGAAATATCTCCACCCCCATTATTTTTGTTACCGCACTGGGAGCGTTAAATGACAAGGTTACGGGGCTGGACTGCGGGGCAGACGATTATCTGGTGAAACCCTTTGATTTCGAAGAACTTCTTGCCAGAATACGGTGTATTTTAAGGCGCCCACCGAAATGGGAAGGGAACAGGCCTCTGGAATTAGGCGACATTTCCTATGATACTGGCCAAAAGAAACTCTACTGCAAAGATAATTCCTGTTCCCTCTCTGCCCGGGAAGGGGATTTACTGGAATTTTTCCTGCGTAACCCTGCCCAGACCATCCCCCGGGCTTCCCTGCTGGCGAAGGTCTGGGGGCCTGACGCCGATGTGGAGGACGGGAACTTGGACAACTATATTTACTTCCTGCGCCGAAGGCTCAAAAGCGTAGAAAGCACCCTGCAGTTAAAAACCATCCGCGGCATAGGCTACCAATTGGAACCGCCAAACCTATGTTAATTGTTTCCCTACATAGAATTAGGGTGCCAAAAGGGTGCGCTAATCCTACATAGGCAATCCAACCCCAAGGAGGTTCCCAAAATGTTCCAAAAGCTCCACATCCAGCTTACGCTTTTCTGCACGTTTATCTGCAGCATAATTTTAGCTTTTATGTCCTTTATCTGCCTTTCTGTTTCAGAAACGGAATTAAAGGAACGGAATTTTGCAGAATTCCAAATCAACATTAACATGCTGGTAAACCATTTGGAAAACCAGAACATCATTTCCCACAACTGGCTGTCACAATTCTGCGCAGACACCCAATTTGAGGTGGATATCCGGGACAACGGCACCCATTTGGTGTTCGACACCTTAATCCCTTTTACACTGGAAGAAAATGATTTTGCGCTGGTGCGCCAGAAGGCCAAAGAAACGTATGGGCTCCTGGAAGAAGCCATCTCGGCAGACTCCATCCTGTCTTCCCACGAAGAATTTCAGCTTTTTGTAGGCGGAACCCCTTATTATGGGGCGATGGCGCTGATTCCCAAAAACGGCGGCGCGCTGAATATTGCCGTCCTCTCCCCCCTGTCAGCCCTGAAGGAAACCATCCGGTTCCAGCGGACCCTGTTTGTCTGGGCAGATATTGGCGGGCTGCTTCTCCTTGGGATCTTTTTCTGGTTCTTCACCTGGCGGATGATACAGCCCTTGGCAAAAAACCGGCAGAAACAGGCAGAATTTATTGCATCTGCTTCCCATGAGCTGCGCTCGCCCTTAACTGTCATGCTTTCCAGCCTGTCCGCCATGAAGCAGGCTTCCCCAGAGGAACAGGAGCATTTTTCCAAAAACATAGAAATAGAAGGGAAACGCATGGGACGGCTCATTGAAGATATGCTGGCCCTTTCCAGCGCGGACAGTTCCCATTTTTCCATCCACAAAAACCCCGTGGAGCTGGATACCCTGCTGCTGTCCGCCTATGAAAAATTCGAGCCCCTTGCCCGGAAAAAATCTATTTCCATCAGCATTTCCCTGCCGGATAAAATAATCCCTCCCTGCCCCTGCGACAAGGAACGGATCGAGCAGGTATTTTCCATCCTTCTGGACAATGCCATCAGCTATACCCCGCCGGAAGGCAGAATTTCCCTTTCCATGGAAGCTTCCATGGAACGGCTGTCCTTCCGTGTTTCCGACAACGGCGCGGGCATCCCTGACGCAGAAAAAAAGGCGGTCTTTGGGCGGTTCTACCGCTGCGACAAATCCCATAAGGATAAGTCCCATTTTGGGCTGGGGCTTTGCATTGCGCAGGAAATCATCCATATGCATAAGGGGAAACTGTGGATTGAGGATACACCGGGAGGCGGGGCCACTTTCGTGGTGGTGCTGAACCTGTAACCGTATTGGCAATTTCCAAACACGCCCTGGGCAAAAGGGCATAAATTCAGGCACTGCAACGAATGTTTCCAACCTTCGTTGCAGTGCCCTTTTTCTGTTTGTAAGCCTGCCTGCCAACTGCCAACCGCAGTTTCAGGCCCGTTCCAGAAGCTCCATCATTTCCTCTTTTGTCAGCTTCACCCCTTCGAGCCCTCCTGTCCCCAGCAGCTGCTCTGCCAATTCACTTTTTTTCTCCTGTAATCTCAGGATTTTTTCTTCAATGGTATTTTTGGCAATCAGCTTGTACACTGTCACAGGGTTTTTCTGCCCAATCCGGTGGGCGCGGTCCGTAGCCTGGTTCTGCACGGCCACGTTCCACCATGGGTCGTAATGGATGACAATATCTGCGGCTGTCAGGTTCAGCCCCGTGCCCCCTGCTTTCAGGGATATGCAAAATACTGGGGCTTCCCCCCGCTGGAAGGCTTCCACCAGTTCCATGCGCCGCTCTTTCCCGGTTGCCCCAGTTAAGGACAGGAAAGGGATGTTTTCTTTCTGCATCGCCTTCTGCAGCATGGAAAGCATGGTGGTAAATTGGGAAAATAACAGGACCCTGTGCCCGCCGTCCAGCGCATGTTTTATCAGATCTATGCACATCAGCAATTTTGCCGACTCTCCCTGATAATTCCGGTACACCAGCAGTGGGTCGCAGCAAAGCTGGCGCAGCCTTGTAAGCTCTGCCAGTACCTGTATTTTCTTAGCAGCAAATTCTTCTTCCGACTGCCCATCCAGCATCAGTTTCATACGCTGTACATGGGCGTTGTAAAGCTTCTCCTGCTCCCCTTCCAGCTTCGTAAATACTGCCTCCTCCATTTTGGCAGGCAAGTCCTTCTGCACATCTTTTTTCAGGCGGCGGAGCACAAAGGGACGGATCATGTTCCGTAGGTGCCCTGCGGCTCCTTCCTCCTGCCCGATTACCACGGGAATTTCTATTTCTTCCCGGAACCGGCTGTAGGTGTACAAAAATCCCGGCATCAGGTAATCAAAAATGCTCCACAGCTCGCTGAGCCTGTTTTCAATGGGCGTCCCCGTCAGGGCTATTCTAAACCCTGCACGGATGTTCTTAACCGTCCTTGCCGCCCTTGTATTGTGGTTTTTGATATACTGTGCCTCGTCAATAATTTCATGGCAGAACGTGTATCCCCCATAAAAGTCCTCGTCCCTGCGCAGCAAATCATATGAGGTGATAAGGATATCCATCCTTCCTGCCAAATCTATGGTTTCCTTCCGTTCCGGGGCTGTGCCCGCTACTGTCACTGGGCGCAGGCTTGGCGCAAACCGTTCAATTTCATTCTTCCAGTTGTACACCAGCGACGCAGGGCAGACAATTAATGCAAATTTTTCCTGCAAGCCAGCCCGTTCCTTTTGGGCTTCTTCCGCCTGCCCTGCAGCATCCCCATGCCTTTGTCCTGCGCCCTGCATCCTTTCCTGCTCCGACAGCAGGAAGGCTATGACCTGCAGGGTTTTCCCAAGCCCCATGTCGTCTGCCAGGATTCCGCCGAACCCATTGGCATGTAAGGTTTTCAGCCATAAAAATCCCTGTTTCTGGTATTCACGCAGTACCTTTCCCAAGGACTTTGGCACTTCAAAATCATTGTCCTCCGCCGTCTTCATGTTCCGTACCAGCGCCTTGAACCCTCTGTCCTTTGCTGCATGAAAATGGTTTTGGTCTTTCAGTTCCCCGTCCAGGTACAGCGCCCGGTACTTAGGGAGTAAAATGCTGCCCTGCCCCCACTGGCTGGCAGGGATGGAAACGCCTTCCTGAATCCTTGAGAGGACAGCCAGCCCATCTTCCTCCATGCTTAGGAAGTCCCCGCTTTTCAGCCGGTAGAACTTCCGGTTCCGCTGGTAGGAAGAAAGGACTTCTATCAGCTCCGGCAAAGGCATTTCCTCGCTTTCCAGCGTCAGCTCCAGCAGGTCCCCTTTTAAGGATACCCCAACGGAAACCGCCGGGGAAGGGGTTACCTGAATGGATTTCAGCGCATCGCTGACAAAAACACTCCCGAGCCTTGCAAGCTCCTCCATTCCTTCTGTCAGCAATGCGTACAGCTTGCCGTCGTCACCGGCAATTACCATCTGCTTTTTCTGGAAATCCATGTTCTGGAACCAAACGCGTACTTTTTCCCGCTGCTTTAATTCTGCCAGCTCGTCCCTGTTCTCTATCATGCGGGGCTTATCGAAAATATTGTATTTCTGTTCCTCATACCGGACAAACATTTCACAGGTAACGGCCTGCCTGTCCGGGGCATCCAGATAAATTTCATACTCTGGCTCTGGCGGCAGGTATTCTTTTTCCAAAAACCCATGCCGCCGTATCTGGTAATGCCGTTCCAGCACTGGTAAAAGTTCCCGGCAGAAGGCGGGCAGCTCCCCTTTGGAAACAAAACATTCCCCGTACCTGTAACTGTTCATATATTCCCAAAAGGGGCGGATTTCCCGTACCTGTTCCATGGGCATCCGGTAAATGGCACCATCTTTCCACAGATAGCCATACCGGTTCCCAAAGGTATAAAACAGCCCTTCCGGCTCTAACGCCGCCCCATCCTCCTGCCCTACGATGGACAGGAGCGGGCGGTAGCAGCTATCCGAAAGGCGCCACGGCTGGCTGGGGTTGTAATTTATCTCCACCTGAAATTCCTCTGTCCCCACCGCCCGGAAAAATTCGTCCATGTTCCCGCTGTGGATGTGGACATACCGGCTCCCGTCCTTGGCGGCATAATTCAAGCCTTGCCTGCCGTGCTTCTGGTTTTCCGCCTCCATTACCAAAAATTCTGCCAGCGCCCGGCCCCTTGGCGTAAATGCTTCCGGAATATGGTAAAACTCCAGCTCCTTTCCGTAGGAAACTAAGTTCCCATGCCCCATGGCATATGCAAAGGCCATAATATTTTTCAGCACGTATTTCCTCCTGCCCCCGATTTTAAATTCCACATGGAGCTGGCTGTAGCTGACGGAAAGCTGGGGCGCTAAATCTACTGTCCCATTTAAATCCGTCTGGCGGTACGCCATATGTTCCCTCTCTTTGTACTGCTGTATCAGCCGGGACAGCCCCGCGCTGCTGCTGCGGCCCGGCACGATGCCCCTGCTGGCAGAAGACCCGGTGGACAGAACCTTCCCATTTTTCTTCCGTACGCTTATTTCTGGTTTCTTCCCATCCATAACCTATCTCCCGCTAAAGGATTTTTCCTTACCAGCCAAAGAACAAGGCACATCTGGCGTCTTTTGGCTTAAACGACTTCTTTTTTCCGTATAAAGAACGGCTTCGTGTCTGCGCCCTTAATCTCTTTGCCTTCGGAAATTTTCACTTTCTTATCCGTGATGATATATTCCGCATTGACGCCTGCTTCAATGACGGTATCCTGCATCAGGATGGCATTTTTCACCTTCGCGCCCTTGCCTACCTTCACGCCACGGAACAGGATGCAGTTCTCAATTTCACCTTCTACCACGCAGCCGTCAGCTACCATTACATTCCTGGCAGATGAGCCATTGATATAACGGGTCGGGTTGTCGTCACGGATTTTGGTGTAAATAGAATTCTTGCCAAAGAGCTGTTCCAGGTTTTTATCCTCAAGGAGCTTCATGCTCTCGTCAAAGTAGCCTTTCAGGCTGCCAATCCTTGCGGCATATTCGGTATACTCATAAGCGTTTACTTTCAGCTCGTTTAACTGGGGCATTAAAATGTCCCGCTCCAGATACAGCCCGCCAGCCATAAACGCTTCATTTACCAGCTTCACCAGGTGCTCGCGCTCAAATACATACACATTCATGGAGAAATTCTGTACGCCCGTCTCCTGTGGGTTGATATGTATCTTATTCACCCGGTCGCCGTCCAAATCCAATGTGTAATAATTTCCCTTATTCAAATCATCCGCTGTTAAAATGCTTTCTGGAAGTTCTTCCTTTGTATAAGCGATGGTAACGTCTGCTTCACTGGCAATGTGCGCGTCCAGCAATGCCTTGAAATTAAAGTTAAATGCAATATTGGTGTCTGACATTACCACATATTTTTCTTTCTGTGATTTCAGGAATGCCAAAATACTGCCAAGCATGCCTACCCTGCCCGTATAAACCCCCATGTTTTTCTGGGCATAAGGCGGGAAAATATTCAAACCGCCATTTTTACGGGACAAATCCCATTCACGGCCGGAGCCCAAATGGTCAAGCAGGGAAAAATAATTTTCACGTACCAATACGGTAATATTGTCAATCCCACAGTTTACCATACTGGAAAGGACAAAGTCAATCATGCGGTAACGGCCTGCAAAAGGAATGGAAGCCATGAGCCGCTCGCTGGTCAGTTCAGGTACAAGTTCATCATAAGCATTGGGGAAAATAATGCCCAGTGCATTGGTGTTGCTGGAATTCATCATCGTTTATCACCATCCTTTACATTATCGTTTACCATGGCATCTGCCCCGATTACCGCATTATCGCCTACATAAACGCCAGGGCCTACCGTAGCCACGCCTGCTTCTTCTCCTTCCGGCATCTGCCCAACAACGGCATTCTGCCCGATAATTACGTTTTCTGCAATAATGCAGTGCTTTACCTTCGCCCCTGCCTTGATAATGGAATTGCCCATTACCACTGCGTCTTCTACTTCTGCCCCTTCTTCTACCTTCACGCCTGCAAACAGGATGGAGTGCTTGATGGAGCCGGAAATGTTGCAGCCGTCTGTAATCATAGAATTTTCTACGGATGCGCCTGCATTGATTTTATGCCCGGTCATACCGCTGTTCCGGCTGTAAATTTTCCATTTTTCATCGAATAAGTTAATGCCGCTGTTTTCCGGGTCAAGGACTTCCATATTTGCTTCCCAAAGGGAAGAAATGGTCCCTACATCCTTCCAGTAGCCGCTGAAGCGGTATGCATACATTTTCCGCTCGTCTTTCAAAAGGTTGGGGATGATGTTGTTGCCGAAATCATTTTCAGATTCTGGGTCTGCTTCATCCTCCTCAAGATATTTTTTCAGGATGTCCCAATTAAAAATATAAATACCCATGGATGCCAAATTAGATTTGGGCTCCTTGGGCTTCTCCTGGAATTCTGTAATCCTGTCATTTTCATCCGCAACCATAAGGCCAAACCTGGATGCTTCTTCCCATGGCACTTCCATAACCGCTACTGAGAACTCTGCGCCTTTCTCTTTGTGGAACCGGAGAAAATCGCTGTAATCCTGCTTGCAGATCTGGTCGCCGGATAGGATAATAACATATTCCGGGTCATACCGGGAAATAAATGAAAGGTTCTGGTAAATAGCATTTGCCGTGCCCTTGTACCAGTCAGATCCGGAAGCCTGCTGATAAGGAGGGAGCACATGCACCCCGCCATACAGGCGGTCTAAGTCCCAGGGCTGCCCATTTCCAATATACTCATTCAGAACCAGTGGCTGGTACTGTGTTAAAATACCTACCGTATCAATTCCAGAGTTTACGCAGTTTGACAGCGGGAAGTCAATTATACGGTATTTCCCGCCGAAGGGGACTGCCGGTTTTGCCAGCTTCTGGGTCAGCGCATAAAGGCGGGACCCCTGTCCACCGGCAAGAAGCATAGCTATCATTTCTTTACCCATTTTCTCTCTCCTTTGCTTTAGATAATTAATTTTTGGAACCAGGCATCCTAAAATGCACAATTCCAATTGTTATGATTAGGGTGCCAAAAGGGTGCGACGCACCCGCTCTATACCATATATTGATGTGCAAATTGATTTGCAATAGCAATATATGGTATGAGCGTAGCACCAAAGGTGCTTTTGACACCCTAATCATTGTTATTATTGTACAGGATTATGTCTTTTTTGTAAACAAATTATTGCAATTTTACCATTAAAAATATTACCGCTTCTGCCATGTTTTTGTCTATCATGGATGATTTTTGCGCCCGACTTGCAAAAAAATGAAAAAAATTGCTGTTTTTTGGAGGATCTTCCAATTCCCTTTATTATTTTCTCCATTTTTGCTGCAAATACCCCCTTTTTTTGTATATAATAATGGTGATATTATGATTAGGGTGCCAAAAGGGTGCGGCGCACCCGCTCTATACCATATATTGATGTGCAAATTGATTTGCAATAGCAATATATGGTATGAGCGTAGCACCAAAGGTGCTTTTGGCACCCTAATCATATTATGAGAAAGGGGACAACGATACAATGCCCGGATTTACGACCCATTACTTATTTGGACAAAACACTTACCAAAAGCTTAGACATCTCCCTTTAAAAAAGGCCATACGCACCCACCGCGCTGCCTACAGCCTTGGCCTGCAGGGCCCCGACTTGTTTTTCTATTTCCTGCCCTCCTATGCCGTCCACAAAAATAACATTGGCTCCGTAGCCCATACAGAAAAAACAAATTTATTCCTCCGCCACCTCCTAGGAAGCAGGGATCTGTTCCCTAAGCAGCGGGAGCAAAAGATTGCAGAAGCCTATATTGCAGGATTCCTTGGGCATTACACCCTAGATACCCGCTGCCACCCTTATGTCTATTGGAAAACGGAATTCACAGGGAAAAACAGCGGGTACCACGGAAGGCATATAGAATTTGAAGCAGATATCGACAAGGAACTGCTTAGGCTCTGCCGGGGCCTTGCGCCATCGGCTTTTTGCCAAGGTTCCACCATCCGCCTGACCCGCCTGCAAATGCGCACCGTCACCAAAATCCTCCATTATGCATACCGCAGGACTTACCCAGAGCTTGGAATCCTGCCCATTACCATTTGGGCATCCATCCGCTCCTTCCAGCTTGGGGCAAAGTTCCAAAACGACCCTTCCGGGAGGAAAAAATCCATCATTGGCGCATTGGAAAAGCTTGCCTTTGGGCATCCCCTGTTTTCCGCGCTGATTCCAAGCGATAACTGCACTGTCCACGATGATCCGTTGAACCTGCTCCATGGAGAGTGGAAAAACCCTTGGGATACCAGCTTAGTTTCCCATTGTTCCTTCCTGGAGCTGGCAGAGGGGGCGCAGGAGGAATATCTGGGAACCCTTGTGGAACTGGATGGGCTGTTCGCTGTGGGAACAGGCAGAGAAATTGGGGAAATCAGAAGAAATAAGAGATGTTTTCCTGCGGAAAACCCTTGTATCAGGGATCCCCAATATAGGGAACGCATGGAAACGCTGCTGGCGCGCCTTGGAAACCTCTCATACCATAGCGGGCTGGATGCTGGGATTCCCAGTTAATCGAAAACTTAAGGGCAATAGCCTAATCAGACTATTGCCCCAAAACATAACATTCTGCAACCATTAACAAAATACAACCATATCTAATACTGCATAACCATATTGTAATCCTATCTATCAATATATAGTATACCCATTTTTACAAAAAAGTCAACTAATATTTAATTTTGAGTTTCCCCATTTTGCAATTCATAGAGCCAAAAGGTTTCCGTCACAAAGTGATGGAAACCTTTTGGCTCTATAGTATCGGCTATTATAAAAAATGGGGAAACTCAAAATATTTAAGGCTGAAGCCAATAACTATCTGGACGAGCAATTAACCTTGCATTATTATACGCCATCTCTGTTGTAAGGCATGTATGTCCGTAATAAACCGTTTCATCATCACTTAAAGACAATACTAAAGCTAAATCTGGTTTATCTGGATTGGTTAAATACAATGGGGCTAAAAGTTGAATTTTACCATTATATAATTGCGGAACAACCGTTTTATAATTGGCCTCTATACGTTTTTTAACAGACCCTATCGCCCCTTCAATTAAATTCTGGCAAAACTCTCTGCCATTAGCACGCAATTGTTCTGGTATTCTCAAGAAATTTTCTTCTTCATACAAAATATGATCCCATTGTGGAATAATATCTAACTTAATATCATATATTAGCGCACTAGGATTAGCAAAATAGCTTGCTCTTTGCAAATCTGATACCACTGAGGTAGGAATATCTGTAAATTTTATCGTATAACTATTGTAAAAAGCAGTAAATCTCCACTCCTGAAATCCTTCTATTGGATTTTTAATACAATAGAAATAGATTGGTTGCCATGTTTTATCATATAATCCTGTATTAAAGCAACCTACCTTGTCATCCATATAAATATATTTTTGCTTATCACTATCAGGTGCTCCTTCTCGTTCCTTCCACAGTTTTTCAAAAGTAAAAGACAAATAATTTTTCAATATTCCAAAATCATTCTTCCCTGCATAACTCCACTTTTCAGGTGGCAAATCATTAGTTGCTAACATCTGTAGCCTATTGGTGAAAAATTCATAGTTACCCAAAAAGCTCCAATCCTTTAGACGCATATAGTTCTCCCATTCAGTTTAATATTGGCATTATTTATAGCTACTACTTTGGAAATTTTTCCATTCTCTGTTCAGCTTGTACAATATAATATTCTTCCAAAATTATCTTCATCCTCTTATTTTCCAGCCCCAAAAAATTCCTGAATCTGCCCTAAAATAGTATCCATCAGCCGGATCCGGGCTTCTACGCTTGCCCAGGCAATATGGGGCGTAACCAAAAGCTTGTCGCTGTCTTTGATTTCTTTCAGGGGGTTGTCCGCGCCCATAGGCTCCTCGCAGAGCACATCCAGCGCAGCCCCGCGGATTTCCCCTGTACGCAGGGCATCAGCCAAATCCTGTTCGCAAACAATAGGCCCGCGCCCAAGGTTTAGGAAAATCGCTGATTTCTTCATTTTCCCAAATGCTTTTTTATCCATCAATCCCTCTGTTTCCGGCGTCAGCGGGGCATGGACGGAAACAATGTCAGATTTTTCCAACAGTTCCTCAAATCCTACCCGCTCATACCCGGGCTGGTTATTTTTCCCTGTAGTGGAGTAGTAAATCACATGGCAGCCGAACATTTTTGCAGTTTCCGCTACACGCCTTCCGATAGCGCCCATGCCGATAATCCCCCAGGTTTTCCCGTCAATTTCTGAAAATTTCCGGTCAAAATGAGTAAACATGCGGTCTGCCACATATTTTTCTGATTTCACATATTCATCGTAATAAGACAGGTGCTCCACAAGGTAAAACAGCATGGCAAATGTATGCTGCAGCACAGATTCTGTGGAATACCCCGCCACATTCCGCCATGCAATGCCGCGTTTGTCCAGATATTCCTTATCCAGGTTATTTGTCCCGGTGGCTGTGACACAAACCAGTTTCAGCTTCTCGGCGCTGCCTATGCTTTCCTCATTAATTGGGACTTTGTTTAAAATAACCACGTCTGCATCCTTTACGCGTTCCCTTGCCTCCTGCGGTGTAGAATAGTCGTATTTTACCACCTCCCCCAAGGCTTCATAGCCGGATAAATCAATGTCGTCCCCAATGGTTTTTGCATCTAAAAATACTAGTTTCATGTGGTTTCCTCCTTTTATATTAATATTTTCCCCTTTTTGCTGCTTCACATAGGCGCCCTTTTTTCATTGATAAACATCCCATGGAACCGCCCAACCCCAAACCGCTTGGAAAACATCTCGCACTTGCATAAGAACAGGTAATAAATATTCCGCCCGCATCCATATAAGGATTCAAAATTCCCCTGCCCTTTGGCAAGAATTATGTCCGCCCTATCCAGCGCATGTTTCCCTTCCTCCGTTAATTTGTGGTAAATAACGCCCTGGATGGGGCTGTTGTTGGTAAGGACTGGAACCTCCTCCATAACCCCCACCAGCCTGGCGTCCTCCACGGTGGCGTCATTGATTGCTTCCTCACCGCGGACCATGGCGGTAATATGCAGCTTGGGATACCGCTTTTTCAATTCCTGGATTACGATTTTATCAAGGACAATTTCCCCGCAGTTATCCATTATGTACAGTAATTGGGATGCCCTGGAAAGCTCCTGGCACAACTGGCGGTACTCTGCTTCGTCCAACTGGTCTTTTTCATTGTGGAACAACCCCATAAATTCTTCCTTTGTTACATGCTCCACTGCTGAAAAATCAATATAATTCCCAATTCTGGCAAACCGGATGGCTTCTTTGAGCGTATCGCTGCTTTTCCTGATTTCCTGCACCAATTCTGGTTCCATCCCAAGCAGCAGCTGGTTAAATTCCTGCTTCATTTTGGAAATGGATTCATTTTTGCCATAATACCTTTCCCGGATTTCCGTCATAAGGGCGCTCATCCAAGGGGCGTTATGCTCCGGCCTGCTGCTGCCCAGCAATGCCATAACCTCCCGCATGAAAGCTGATTTTTTCTCCTCATCCTCAAACTGTTCTATCAGGCGTTCCTGCTGGTTCACAAGGCAGCACATGCATTTTGAAAATAGCAGCATGGTGGGTTCCTCCTTTGTGTGGTGTTTTTCCTTTTCATTCTATTATACCTTAAAAATATGAAGTACGCAATTGTCCGGCCTGCTGAATTGGTTACTGTACTGACTTAAATCGTGGCAACGAATTTTTTTTGTGCAAGATGCCTATGCTGCCTAGAGCGTGTTTGAAAATTGTAGGAATGAATTTTCAAACACGCTCTAAGGCTACAAGACCTTTTGGCTCTATCATACCAGCTATTATAAAAAATGGGGAAACCCAAAAAGTCAAATACCCTGCAGCAAGCTACGGGGCATGACCTGGCTTGTACTTTCCGCCCCTAAGGGGCGGGGTATTTGCCCCTCGCGGCATTCGCCAAATATCCGCGCGAGCGCGGCTGCTTGGCTCATTGCTCGCGGGAATAAATTTCCCGCCATACATATAAACTTCGGATCCTGCATGGTACAGCCATCCGCCGCCCGATCCCCCAGTGGCTGAGCCTGCATACGTGGTTTTTATAAAATTCCGGAAATAGGCTCCATCATCCAGCGTAACGGTTCCGCCCAACACGTTTATTATGGAATAAGGGGATTCTGCAGACACCCCTTCCATGGTAATGCTTTTCACCGTCAAATGGGCATTTGATCCTACCATAATTTTTGCATTCCTGCTTCCCCGCAGAACCTTTCCTCCTCCATGGATAAAAACCTTCCCATGGATTTCCAATTCCCCCTTTACCTCTAAGGTAACTCCCGGCTCCACAATCAGTTCCCCATTTTCCAGTACCCGGCTTTCTCCCCAAACAGTATCTTCGCTGACAATTATGCACATAGGCGCAGGGGGAATGGCAGCGGTTCCCTGCAAAACCTCTGGCAAAAACCCCAGCATTCCAAACAATGACGTGCACCCCTGTTTCCCTCCCGCTATGCCAAGCTGCCCGCAGCCTGCCATTTGCGTTAACGTTCCTGCAGCCATTTGCCCTCCCTGCCCCATTGCCCCCAATTGCCCGCAGCCTGCCATTTGTGCCAACAGACCTGCCGCTAAAAATATCCACGCCGTTCCTGCAAAACACCATTTCCCATGCCTGTCTTTAATCCCATGCCCCCTGTTAATTCCCACCTTTCCCGGCTGCATAAGTTTCTTCCTTTGATTCTATTACTTTGGCAGTGAAATGTCGATATCCCCTGCCTTTTAATTTCCCCATTTTGCAATTCATGGCATAAAAAGGTTTCCATCACAAAGTGGCGGAAATATATACTGCAAATAAAATTTACTTCCGTTATCCCCATCCCTGTGCTACAATGGATGGCAGAAAACTTGGATTAATTACAGAAAGGAATCGCTTATGTGGATTGCAGACAATTGGAAAGAATATGAAGTGATAGACTGTTCGGATGGGGAAAAGCTGGAACGCTGGGGCAGCTACCTCCTCGTGCGGCCTGACCCGCAAGTCATCTGGGACACCCCCAAAAAACACAAAGGCTGGGAAAACAGGAACGCCCATTACCACCGCAGCAAAAAGGGCGGCGGCGAATGGGAATTTTTCGATTTGCCAGAACAATGGGATTTGCATTACGGCTCCCTTACCTTCCACTTAAAGCCCTTTCGCTTCAAGCATACTGGCCTGTTCCCGGAGCAGGCGGTAAATTGGGAGTGGTTTGGAAAGAAAATCAGGCAGGCGGGGCGTCCCATTAAAGTCCTGAACCTCTTTGCCTACACAGGGGGCGCATCCTTAGCCGCAGCCGCAGCCGGGGCATCCGTGACCCATGTGGACGCTTCCAAAGGTATGGTAACCTGGGCAAAAGAAAATGCCGTTGCCTCCGGCCTTTCAAGCGCGCCTATCCGCTGGATTGTGGACGACTGCGTGAAATTCACGGAACGGGAAATCCGCCGCGGCAACCGTTACGATGCTATCATCATGGACCCGCCTTCTTATGGAAGGGGGCCAAAAGGGGAAATCTGGAAAATAGAGGACAATATCTACCCCCTTATAAATCTGTGTGCGAACCTGCTTTCCAGCACCCCCCTGTTTTTCTTGATAAATTCCTATACAACCGGGCTCCAGCCTGCCGTGCTTTCCTATATGCTTGGGACGGCGCTCCAAAACTTCGGCGGGACTGTGGATGCCCAGGAAATCGGCCTTCCCGTTTTCTCCAATGGGCTGGTGCTGCCCTGCGGGGCAAGCGGGCGTTGGGAGCAGTAAAGGAACACCCTCCCAAGGATCATTTTGTAACGTAACAAAGAGATTGCGCTCTAGAGCGTGTTTGAAAATTCATTCCTACAATTTTCAGACACGCTTTAGCCCATGCCGTACTTTTTCTTTATTTCCGCGAGCAATGAGCCAAGCAGCCACGCTTGCGCGGATATTTGGCGAATGCCGCGAAGGTAAGTGCCCTGCGGGTGCAAATACCCCGCCCCTTGGGGCGGAAAGAACAAGCCAGGTCATGCCCCGTAGCTTGCTGCGGGGTATTTGACTAATTGGATGGGTACTTGCAATATGCTTCCGCAGCCTTCACCGTATTGGCCAGGAAACGGATGGTTTCTGCCGGGTATTTCCCAACGGCTGTTTCCCCGGTTACCATCACGCTGGCAGCCCCTTCCGATACTGCCCGGAAAATATCCGACACCTCCGCCCGGGTTGGGAATGGGTGTTCTTCCATAGAAGCAAGTATCTGCGTCACTACCAGAAACGGCTTTCCTGCCAAACGGCACGCCCTTGCGATTTCCGCCTGCACCACAGGAAGCTCCCACAAAGGCATACTGTTGCCCAAGTCACCTCTGGCAATCACTATCTGGTCTGCAAAGGGCAGCAGTTCTTCCAAATGGGATGCCCCTTCCATATTTTCTATTTTTGCAAATACCTCCAGTTCCCCTGCGCCGGCTTCCTGCAGTTCCCGCCTTAACTCCTTCAAATCTTCTGCGCTTCGCACAAACGGCAGCATAACCCCAGTAACGCCATGGGAACGGGCGCAACGGATATTTTCCCTGTCGCTGTCAGTCAGGACGGGAAGCTTCAGCTTCACTCCAGGCAGCGCAATGCTTTTCCTGGGCTTAAGCGTCCCTCCCCGGAGCACCCTGCACCATACGCTTTTTCCTGGCATGCCTGCCTTTCCCGCCCCTACTGCCTTAAGGAGCAGTTTCCCATCATCCAGCAGCACTTCCTGCCCTTCTTTTAATGCCAAAAGGACAGCTTCCGGCAGCGGGACTTCCGCTATTTTTTCGTCCCCTGAATCTCCATGGGCTGATTCGGGGGAAAGGGCTGCTGCTAAATCCCCTCCCCCTGCAGCCCCACGGGTGGGTTCCAGTTGGGGGATAGGGGCTGCACCGCCGTTTTTCCCATCCCCTACAAAAACTGCCATTTGCCCTTCCACCAACTCCAAAGGCTGCTGAAAGCCCCCAATGCGGAGTTCCGGGCCCTGCAGGTCAATCAGGAGCTTTGCCTGCTTCCCAGCCCCTTTGGCTGCGGACTTGATCCGGTCCGTCCATTCCCTGCATTCCTCTAACCCTGTGTGGGACAGGTTCAGGCGGATGCCTGTCATTCCCAGGCAGAATAAATCCGTAAGGATTTCTTCCCTGGCACAGGCCGGGCCAATTGTTCCGTAAATCTCTGTTTTTCCCATATCAGCATATTCCCTTTCTACTCCGTTGCCCCCACATCTTCCTTATCCTGTTCTGCTTCTGGGTCCACATAAGAAAATGCATTGGAAATCTTGGCATTTTCTGCAGTCAGCTCCACCGGCTCACGGTAAAAGGCAATGACTGGGGTGCCTACCTTCACCCGCTCATAGAGGATTGTGGCAATTTCCAACGGAGCGTTAATGCAGCCATGGGAACCGCTGCTCTTATAAATATCGCCGCCAAACCTGCCGTTCCGCCACGACGCATCATGGATTCCCACATTATAGGCAAAGGGCATAAAATAAGTAACGTCTGATTCGTAATCTTCCCCCTTTAATACAGCTGGGCTTTCCTTGTATACAATTTTAAATACCCCGTCCGGGGAGCCGTTGTCCCGGCTGATGTTCCCTGTTACCACATCGGTTTCCGTCACCAGGCTGCCGTTTTCATAGTACCAGAGGTGCTGTTTGGTATAATCAATTTCAATATATGTATTCCCAATGTCGTCTTTCCCTTCTGCAAAGGGGCGCTGGGAATATACTGGCTCCCGGCTGACTGGCTGGCCTGCCTCCAAATCTGCTTTTAACTGCTCTGCCTCACCGGGTTTATTGACAATCCATCCATAATCCCCTCCGCCGATTTCTACCGTGTCCCCGGATGAGGTTTTAAAAGAACGCACATCGGCATAAGTATTATAAGTGCTTGCCAGTGCCTGGACATATTTTTCGATTTCATCCTCTTTCAGGGAAACGCTGTAACCCTCCCCTAACTGGATGAAGCCGCGGATTTTTTCACTTGTCAGTTTTTCATCGTAATCCTTAATTTCATATGTAATTTCTGCATTTTCATAACTCTGGATGCGCTCCATGGCATCTGTAATTACAGGGCTCTCTTTTGTAATCTCTGGGTTAACATAATCCTCGTCTGTCAGGGACACCTCCGAATCCCCCGCTGAAACTGCCTGCTTCACTTTTGCAAGGACATTTTCAAACACCATGCGGGTGCCCGGTTCCTCCGGCTCAACGTAATATCCATCGTCCCCCAGCTTAATTTCTGCATTTTCAGGCTCTATAATGTTCCCTTCCTGAAAACAGTCCATCCCTGCAACGGCATCGGAAATCAAGGATTCCTGATAATCCATGGTAATGGGGACTTCCCCTGATTTTGGCTGGAATATGGCTGCAATCCACTGGAACGGCTTTTGCCCTTCCAGTAATTTTTCTACCGATCCGTCCGGCACATAGGCACAGTCGATATCCTGCCCATAAATATGGTGTTTTTCCCCATTCCGGTCAAAAACTGTCAGCAGGTAGTCCTCTACGCCGTCCCCGACTTTTTCCTCTGCGCTTTTTAAATCCATCCCGCCTACCTTCCAGCCGTTGATTTTGGTACGGAAAAAAAAGTGGCTGCTAAAATACAGCGCCATCCCAAAATAAACCGCCGCCAGCAGCAGGATAGCCCCTGCCGCGCTTCCTATGATAATCCTGCGTTTCCTTCTGCGTTCCCTGTCACGCATGTGCATCCCTCCTCATGGTATACAACATACACCATAAATTCTTCCAGCTTCCTTCCCTGTTGCAGCCTTGGATATACTCTTGTAGTTACCCATTCCATCTTTTCCCCAATTTTCCTCGGGTAAGAATATTCCACGGGTTCTTCCTTCTCCTGAAATGCTTCCAGCATATTTTCCATTGAAAATATTGCATAAAATTTTTCCCGGTATTCTTTCTGTACCACCTCTTCCGCCAATAACTGAATCATTTTCTCATACCTTGTAGAATTATAGTCATCCTTGAGCATCCCTGCCAGGAATTTTTCCTCCTCCGGCCCCTTCAGGATCACATACTCGTCGGCACCCCGCCTAACTAAAACAACTTTAAAATACTCTCTCCTGTTTTCTTTACTGCTATACTCCATATACTTTCCACTTTCCTTATATTTTATCGTCCACTGTACGTCCAGTCTTTCAGCTTTTATTAAAAAAATCTTAAAATTTTTTAAGATGAAGCCTCCAGGCAGGAAAAAGAACTGCGGCCCCCTGCCTTTGGGAAACCCAAGGCTTGGCCAGCCGCATCAAGAATCCAGTTCTTTCTCCACCGTTTTCCCTTCTTTTAAACTCTTTTGCACATCTATGACCCTCTGGTTTTCGGATCCCCGGAACCGCAGAGAAATATTTTTCTTCTCCTGCACAAATTCCCCGTCCACCAGCACGTCAATCAGGGAAAGCATTTCGTCCGTGGCTTCGCACCTTGCCCTCCCCCCGTCTGCCAGTTCTTTGTCAAACAGGTATCCCGTGTAGCACCAGATGGTTTTTTCCGGGTAAGTTCCCTTCACACGCCGCAGGAATGGGAGCAGTGCCCTTTGGTTCCCCGGCTCCATAGGCTCCCCGCCCAGCAGGGAAAGCCCCGCGATATGGGCAGGGGCCAGGGCTGAAAGGATCTCCTCCTCCGTTTCCTCCGTAAATTCCTTCCCATACTTAAAATCCCACGTTTCCTGGTTAAAGCAACCCTTGCAGTGGTGGGTGCAGCCGGAAACAAATAATGCTGTCCTGACGCCTTCCCCGTTGGCAATATCTGTTTTTTTTATTTCCCCATAATGCATGGCAATTTACCTCTTTTTTCCGCTATTTTCAGGCTACACAGGCATTCGCTCTTTTTTCCATTCTGCCGCTTTTTTATAAGTGCATCACCCGTTCCTGGATTTCCTGCGTCCGCCCCTGGTTCCAGAATTGTGTCCCAATGTAGCCGCAGGTCCGGCGGGCAACGTTCATCTTATCCTCGTCCCGGTTCTGGCAGTTAGGGCATTCCCACACCAGCTTGCTGTCCGCATCCGGTACAATTTTGATTTCCCCTTCGTAGCCGCAGGCCTGGCAGTAATCGCTTTTCGTATTCAGCTCCCCATACATAATATTGTCATAGATATGCTGTATTACCGTCAGCACCGCCGCCAAATTCCCCTGCATGTCGGGCACTTCCACATAGCTGACTGCACCTCCCGGGGACAGCTTCTGGAACTGTGATTCAAAGGTAAGCTTGCGGAAAGCGTCTATTTCCTCCGTCACATGGATATGATAGCTGTTGGTGATATAATTCCTGTCCGTCACCCCCGGAATTACGCCAAACCGCCGCTGCAGGCATTTTGCAAATTTATAGGTGGTAGATTCCAGCGGCGTCCCATACAGGCTGAATGCAATATCAGTTTCATCCTGCCACCGCCTGCACGCCTGGTTCATCCGCTGCATGACTTCAAGGGCAAACGGCGTTGCTTCCGGGTCCGTATGGGATTTCCCTGTCATATACTTTGTGCACTCGCAAAGGCCTGCATACCCCAACGAAATGGTGGAATACCCCCCATACAGCAGTTTGTCGATAGCCTCGCCCTTTTTCAGCCGCGCCAGCGCCCCATACTGCCACAAAATGGGGGCAACGTCAGAGGGGGTCCCTTTCAGCCGGTTATGCCGGAGCATCAGGGCTTCCCTGCACAAATCCATCCGTTCTTCCAGGATTTCCCAGAACCTGCCCATATCCCCGCCGGAAGAACATGCCGCGTCCACTAAGTTCAGCGTCACCACCCCCTGGTTAAACCTGCCGTAAAACTTGGGGTTCCCATTTTCCTCGTGGTACACAGTAAGGAAGGACCGGCAGCCCATGCAGGGATAACAGTTCCCTTCCTTGTTTTCCTTCATGACTTTTTCCGAAATATAGTCAGGCACCATCCGTTTCGCCGTGCATTTTGCCGCCAGCTTAGTAATTTCCCAATAGGGCGCGCCTTCCCGGATATTGTCTTCCTCCAGCACATAAATCAGCTTGGGGAACGCAGGGGTAATGTAAACGCCTTTTTCATTTTTCACCCCCTGCATCCGCTGGAGAAGCATTTCTTTAATCACAAGCGCAAGGTCATCCCGAAGGCGCCCTTCCTCCACTTCATCCAGGTACATGAACACTGTCACAAACGGCGCCTGCCCGTTGGTTGTCATCAGGGTAATCACCTGGTACTGTATCATCTGGACGCCCCGGCGGATTTCCTCTTTTACCCGCAGCTCCGCCACTTCATTGATTTTATCCTGTTCCAGCGCAATGCCTGCCGATTGGAACTCCCGCCGCACGATTTTCCGCAGTTTCTGGCGGCTGACTTCTACAAAGGGGGCAAGGTGGGACAACGTAATGCTCTGCCCGCCATACTGGGAGCTGGCAATTTGGGCAATGGCCTGGGTTGCCACATTGCATGCCGTGGAAAAGCTCTTTGGCCGCTCTATCATGGTTTCGCTGATAACTGTCCCGTTTTGGAGCATGTCCTCCAAATTTACAAGGCAGCAGTTATGCATATGCTGGGCAAAATAATCCGCATCATGGAAGTGTATCATGCCTTCCTCATGGGCATGGACCACATGCTCTGGCAGGAGGAACCTCTTTGTAATGTCCTTGCTGACTTCCCCTGCCATATAATCCCGCTGGACGCTGTTCACAATTGGGTTCTTGTTGGAATTTTCCTGCTTGATTTCTTCATTATTGCATTCTATCAGGCTCAAAATCTGCTGGTCCGTAGAATTGGACTTGCGCACCAGCGCCCGTTTGTAACGGTAAGTGATATATTTTCTGGCAACCTCAAATGCATTGTAGGCCATAATTTCATTTTCCACCATGTCCTGAATTTCTTCTACATTATAAATCCGCTCCATGTTGGCACAAACCTTGGTAATCCGCTCCGCGATTGCCTCAATCTGCCCTTGGGATAGCTGGTCGCTTTCTGCCACTTCCTGATTTGCCTTTGTGACTGCATCAATAATCTTGCTGGCGTCAAACCCCGTTTCTTTCCCACTTCTCTTGATAATCTTCATTCCTTGCCCTCCAAACAACTAAATATAGTATGTTATCAATTTATTTAACACCATATGTGCCAACCTATTATAGTATTACCAGCCCTAAAATGCAAGATGAAAAATCAGGCATCCTGTCATACAGCAAAATATTTTTTACTTCTAAAGCTATAATTCCGGGTTTCCATCTGGATTATTCGCCATGCCTGTACTTTCCTGCTGCCTGTCCGCAGCTTGGCTCCCGGCGGCTTCCGGCTTTTTCAGCAGATCTATGCCTTCCTGCTGCCTGTCCGCAGCTTGGCTCCCGGCGGAAGCCTCCGGCTTTCTCTGGCTATCCTGGCTTTCTGCAGGGCTATGCGGCCTTATGTGGATCTCCACCTCAGGGTCCTTTTCCTGTTTTTTCGGCTCATAGACTTCCAAATGCTCCCCGGAAGCCGTTTTTCCAACCCTCTGCTGGTACGCCTTTGTCCTGAAATTCAGGTAAAAAATATTGGCAATTTCCACAATCCCATCCACCAGCAGGATATATGCTGTATAATTCTGGTAAAAGCCCATATCCTCAAAGGGCTTTAAGATAACGGAAACGCTGCACCCAAGCAATATAAGGGTCACCACAAAAAACCCGGTCCATGCTTTATCCCCCATGCACTTTAAATCCAAGGCATACTGCAGCTTAATCACCCCAGACAAAAGCAGCAGCAAGCCAAGGGCAGTTAAAAAAGACGCCGCAATGCGCTCCGCGCTCACCAGCCCGCAGATGCCCAGCAGCACAAACAGCACGCCTTCCGAAAACCCATATTCATTCAGGCGCTCATACCCACCCGTCATAAAATACCGGACGATCATATAAATCCCCAAAACAACCACAAACCCGCAGATAAAATAGCAGATATCCTTTACCTCAACCCGCGGCACAAAGAGAACCAGCACTGCTACTGCAATAAACACTGCTGCAATCGTTGATACCACGACAGTGCTGAATAAATTTTTCTTTTTTTCATCCATCTGTATACTCCTTTTCCTGAAAATACCATGCCTGCCCGCTGCCGCCAGCCAAAGCATGAACATTTATATCATACCACATCTCCCCCTATATCACCAGAAATTTCTATCCCAACTATTTCCACTAAAACGGTTTTGTGCTGTTATATGGCCGCACTGCCCAGAAACTTTAAGAACCAAAACGAATTGCGCAAAAATTTCCCGCAAGAAAAAGAAAAGGCCTACTTCATTGTTGTATATGCAGGCCTGAGATGATAGTGGGAGCAAATCCGCATAAAATCATCGGAATCCAGCATCCTGCCCGTCCCAACGCAGATATCCTCCAGCGGGACCTCCAAAACTGCTGCCGCCACCTCTACCGAAATTTGTTTCCTCTCTAATTGTTCCACTAACCATATTTTTGCTTGCTCCCCCATATCTTCCCTCCAATCCCCGTGCTTACTATGAGTGTAGTTCTATTATATTCTCTTTTTAACAGAATTTCAATAGAAGTTTTTGCTGATTTAAAAGAATTGTTTTTAATTTATTGACGCTAATTTTGGGGTAGTCTATGATTAGGAAAGAGGTGAGCATATGAAAAATCCGAATATTTCCAAAGTACTGAAGAACTACCGGAAATTAAACCACTACTCTGTGAATGATTTGGTATTGAAATTAGAAGACAATCACCTGCCTGTCGCCCCAAAAACAATCTATGGCTGGGAAAGCGGGCAGACACAGCCTGATGCAGATACCTTGTTGATTCTCTGTAAAATATACAACATCGACAATATTTTAGGCACCTTTGGCTACAACGATTCCTTGGACGACTTCCTTCTTTCAGAAGAAGAACGCAACCTGGTAATGCAATACCGCAGGCTCCCCCAAATGCGGGAGGCTGTCAAAAAACTTTTGGAAATGATGTAGCAGGACGCCACTGGGCCAGCCCGGAACTTGGGGCCGGCTTTAGTCCAGGAGACAGTTTCCATTTAAGAAAACATTAATTACTATATTCCGGTAGGAGACTAGAAACTGCCCTTTATGCCAAAATGCTTTTCCCCGCAGGAAAACTGCGGGGAAAAGCCTGTCATTATTAATGTTCCTCGAAAATAGGCTGCTGGAAGCCAATCTTACACAACCCCCTGGGCTATCATAGCTTCTGCCACTTTTTCAAATCCGGCAATATTTGCGCCAGCCACATAATCGCCTTCCTTGCCATAGCGTTTTGCAGCATCGTCCAGGTTATGGAAAATATTTACCATAATCCCTTGCAGCTTGCTGTCCACTTCCTCAAATGTCCAGCTTAAACGCTCAGAGTTCTGGCTCATTTCCAGTGCGGAGGTTGCCACGCCGCCTGCGTTTGCAGCTTTTCCGGGCGCAAACAGCACTTTATTCTGCTGCAGGTATTCCGTTGCTTCTAAGGTAGTAGGCATATTTGCCCCTTCTGCCACTGCAATGCAGCCGTTTGCTACCAAAGCCTTTGCGTCGTCCAAAAGAAGCTCGTTCTGGGTTGCGCAGGGAAGGGCAACGTCGCATTTTACCGTCCAAACGCCGCGGCCTTCGTGGTATTCTGCACTTGGCCTTGCTGCCGCATACTCTGTCAGGCGGGCGCGTTTCACTTCTTTTACCTCTTTAAGCAGGCCAACGTCAATGCCTTCCGGATCATATACCCAGCCCGTGGAATCGCTGACAGTCACTACCTTTGCCCCTAACTGGTGCGCTTTCTGGGTTGCATAGATTGCCACATTGCCAGAACCGGATACGCAGACCGTTTTCCCTTTCAACTCATGGCCGTTGCATTTGAGCATTTCTTCGGTCAGGTACAGAAGCCCATACCCGGTTGCCTCGGTACGTGCAAGGGAACCGCCGTAGGAAAGCCCTTTCCCAGTAAGCACCCCTTCATAAGTGCCGCGGATTTTCTTGAACTGGCCAAACATGTAGCCAATCTCCCTTGCGCCTGTCCCAATGTCCCCGGCAGGTACGTCTGTGTCTGCACCGATATATTTGCATAACTCTGTCATAAAGCTCTGGCAGAAAGCCATCACTTCGCGGTCGGATTTTCCTTTCGGGTCGAAATCAGAACCGCCCTTGCCGCCGCCGATTGGCAGGCCTGTCAGGGAATTCTTGAAAATCTGCTCAAACCCAAGGAATTTAATAATCCCAAGGTTTACGGACGGATGCAGCCTTAACCCTCCCTTGTATGGCCCAATGCTGTTGTTGAACTGTACCCGGTAGCCTGTGTTTACCTGGACCTGCCCTTTGTCATCCACCCACGGCACACGGAACTTAAACTGCCTGTCCGGCTCGGTTAAACGTTCCAGCAATGCTTCTTTCCGATATTTTTCCTCATTTGCCTCAATCACTGGGCGCAGGGAATCCAATACTTCCTTAGCTGCCTGATGGAACTCCGGCTCAGCCGGGTTTTTTGCAATGACACGTTCTAATACTTCATCTACATAGCTCATATTTTTCTCCTTTACTGTTAGACTTTCTCAGAGGGTGCCTGAGAAACCAGTCATTTTTCAGGCATGCCCCAGCACCAGATATTATTTTAGTATGATTTTTTTCATTTTGCAATCTTTTTCTTTTAATTCTTTACCATTTTATTGCATCAAAGTGAAAAATCCGGTATAATGTGGGCGGTTAAAAATAATTTTTCTACCACAATACGGGGCTATGGCTGCGGTCCTGGAATATGGCAGCTATCCCTTTTTACAAAACAGGAGGAATTTATGGGACATTTTTTTGCAGCGCCTACCGACGAATGGGGCAACCACGCAGTAAAACTAACGCCTGCAGGCATTTTAGCCGTGGCAGCGGTCATTGCACTCTTAATCCTGATTGCCATGGGGGCCAACTACAGGCGCTCCCGCTCCCGGCGCATCACTACCAAACAGCTTGTATTTTCTTCAGCCGCCATTGCCCTTGCTATGGTAACCTCTATGATAAAACTGTTTGAAATGCCTTTGGGCGGCTCTGTCACCCTGCTCAGTATGCTGTTCCTTGCGCTGATTGGGTATTGGTATGGCCCCTATGCGGGGATCATGACGGCCGCTGCCTACGGGCTTCTGCAGTTTGCCATGGAACCGATTTTTTATACCCTGCCGCAAATGCTGACGGACTACCCGCTGGCTTTCGGCGCACTGGGGCTGTCCGGGTTTTTCCGCAGGCAGAAGCACGGGCTGCTGAAAGGATACATTGCCGGGGTTTTGGGAAGGTATTTCTTTTCTTTTTTATCCGGCATTATTTTCTTCGCCGCTTATGCCCCGGACACCATGGCTGCGCCGGTTTACTCCCTGCTTTATAATGGGTCTTATCTGGGGGCGGAGGCTGTGATAACCTTAGCCGTAATTGCACTGCCGCCTGTGGCAAATGGGCTGGAGCAGATCAAACGGATGGCCTTCGAGGAATAGCAAGCGCCAAATGCTGGATTTCCTGATACTCCTGCCCGGTATACCCATAGGCATCCGCCACCAGCCTGTCTATTTCCCGATAATAGAGCAGCCATTTTTCAGCGTCTGTTTCTCCCAGGATTGTTTCTGTCAGGGAAACGATTTCCCCCTGCCTGTCTGGAGCCGCCGGAATTGGTATCTGCTCCAGATAAGCGCGCAGGACTTTCAGGGAATGGAACTTCCGGCTGTAAAGGAATTGGGCGGCGCTGGAATTCAGGACAGCCATAATGTATTTCATGTCCATACCGGGCACATGGGGAATCAGGATATTGCAGCTATTTAAAGACAGCCTTTGCTGGCTGTCGTAAGCAAACACAAGCTGTCTGCCAATAAACCGGTACAGGAGCTTTTCCTTGGCGCGGTAATAGGATTCTTTCGCGCATTGCTGGAAGTTTTCCGGCTCATAGGCCAGGAAGCATTTGGAAGGCGAAATCTTATATTTCTGGATGTCCGCGCCTTTTAAGACTAATTCGGCTTTGCCTTCCTTTTCTTTTTTCAGCAAAGCTTTATTGTTCCCCGTCACAATCCCCAACGCAAAATCCGCCTGGTTTTTGAGGAAAACCATATGCCCCTGGCAGGCTGCTTTTTCCATCAGGCTGTACTCCCTGTCCGGCATATGGAAATTAAAATACTCTGCGTCCACATTCCGGTTTGCCTGGATCTCAAAGCCCCACCCCTGCCCTGCAACGGACATGCCCCGGGTCTGGAATGGGCCAGTTCCCTTCCTTACCTGCAGCAGGACTGCCGGGCACTGCACCCTGTCAAACACATCCCCCAGGTATTCCAGCCGCTCTATCTGAGCCTGCCCCAGCAAAAGCCTGCGGGCGGCAAGGTGGGATTTTACATGGAGGACTGCTTCCGGCAGCACAAAGGCAACCCTGCCGCCGCAGGGGACGCTGGCTAAAGCCTGTTCAAGAAACACATCGTAAGACTCCGGATGCCGCCCTTTGGCAGTCTGGAATTTCCGTTTCAGGAGCTGTTCCGCTTCCTTCCCAAACTGGTAGCCCCACGGCGGGTTCCCCAAAATCAGATGGTAAGCCCCTATATGTTCTTCTAAAAGAAAATCCTGGGCACGTATATGCTCCCGAATCATGGAAACCGGGGCGTCCTGAAATTTCAGGGCTAAATTAATCCGGGCAGCCAGTATGCTGACCTGGTCGATGTCGCTGCCATAAACCTGTTCCATGGAACACCTGTCTGGGAGCTGCAAAAGAAAATTCCCGGTTCCGCAGCAGGGGTCTAATATCTTTTGCGGGAGCAGGTTTTCCTGGGAATGCTGTGAAGATTGGCACAATTGTACATCCCCGGAAGTTTGCCTTCCTGTTTCTCCTTCCGGGAAAAGCTGGACAATTAATTTCTGCACAATATAGGTCGGCGTATAGTAGGATCCTGCAGCTTTCCGCTCGCCTATATTTTTCAGGGAAATATAAAGCATGCCCAGAATGTCCACATTCCGCTCCAGCACAAATGGAATATGGAATGCGCCGGGAATTTTCTCCTGCGCCGCAAGGCACTGCTCCGGCGTATAACTCCCCGCCCCTTCCCCGGCTAAAAGTTCCCGGACCAGAATATCATATTGCCCAAGGCTGATTTCGCCCCTGCTGTAGCGGAGCAGGAAATTATCTGTAACTCCTTCTTTCCCCCCGCGCGCCTGACATAAAAGCTGGATGGCGCACTCTGCTAAAACTGCCCGTATCTGGCCCTCCTGCAGCGGGGCGCTGCCCACTGCCCCTGCCATGGCTTCAATCTGCCCAAGATTCGGCGAATCCTGTGGGATGTAATTTTTATATGGGGCAGTCCCGCTGATATATTTCTTATTCCTTCTGGATTTTAAAGCATCCATGCCTTCCCCCTGCAGCCGCCCTTTCATTTCCCTGGCATAGGATACGGAAAAATATGGCCTTCCCGACTGTTCCCCGGCAGGCTGTATCTTGCCCAGCTTAATCCAGTTCCGCCCCGTTGCTTCGGAAATAGACAGCAGGCTGCAAAATTCTTTCAGGGAATACACTTCCTTCTGGTTTGCTGGCTCTTTCATCTGGCTCACCCTTCCATTAATTGAACAAAGTGGGCAAGCCCACTTCAGCTCCCCTACCCCTCACTCATGAGGGGCTTGGACACTTTGCTGCGCCGAGCACAATTGCGAAGCAATATTTTACCTCTTGTGCGAGTGCGCATAATTGTTTTTCTCTTATAGGAAATCCATATACTTTAACACTTCACAGTAACACGGTATTTCCTATAAGAAAAAACGCTCCGGCAAAAGGGTTACCGGAGCGGCCAGCATACCAACCGAGGGGATAAAAAGTTGGCATGCCTTTCATGGCATACTTATTCTACCACTACTGGTACTTGCCGTCAAGATAAGATTCTATTTTATTTTATGCGCAGCAATCATTCTTTTTCCGGGTACTCTTTGTCCTTCCAGTACCACCATTTTAATTTTTCCGGCTCATGCTGCCCGTGTTCTGCATAGTACACGGCGCAGCGGAACACATACAGCACGCACCTGTCATCCTGAAAGCCTTTTTTCAGGGCGTCCAGATGGTATAGTTCTTCCGGGTCCCTTCCCTTTAGGTCTTCGATGCAGCGGATCCCGATATTCTGCAAATGCTGCTCCATGTTTGCTCCTATGCCTGGTATGTTTTTTAAGTCGTCGGGCGGGAGCGCAGGCTTTGGTTTCTTTTTTGGTGTTTTGGGGGTTGGTTTTTCCATATCAGTTCCTCATTTCTGCCATTCCTACTGGTACAGCGCACTGTGCAGCCGTTCCCAGGTTTCCCCATACCCTTCTGAGGCTGGCGTAACAGGCCTTGCAACTGTATTTTTTTCATCCACCACAATCCTTCCCCCTTCTGCCAGCACAATAATCCTTGTACCCAGCACAATGGTTTCCTGGATATTATGGGTAATAAACAGGAATGTACACTGTTCTTCCATGGAAATGCGCAGCAATTCATCCTGCAGCTCATTCCTGGTCATGGCGTCCAGGGCGGCAAACGGCTCGTCCATCAATATAATTTCCGGCTTCAAGGCAAGGGCTTTTGCAATTGCAACCCTCTGCTTCATGCCGCCAGACAATTGGTAAGGATAATACTTTTCATGCCCAGATAATTTTACCTTTGCCAGTACTTCCTGCGTCCTCTGCTTCAATTCATCCTTATCGCGGATTCCCTGCAGCTTTAACGGATACTGTATATTTTTTTCCACTGTCTTCCAAGGGAACAGCTGGTTGAAATCCTGAAAAACCATAATCCGGTCTGTCCCGGGCTTCGTCCGTTCCGCCCCATTTACCAGCACGCTGCCTTCATAGCTTTCAAATCCGGCAATACAGCGCAGCAGCGTTGTCTTACCGCAGCCCGAAGGCCCCAACATGCACAGGAATTCATTCCTGTCCACCGTCAGGCTCACATCCTTTAACACGTCCTTCTCTTTTTCTGTATTAACATCAAAAACCTTCGATAAGTTCCTGATTTCTAAAATATGATTCTTTTCATTTGTCATCTTGACATTCCCCATTTTTTCACTGTGCATTTTTCAATTGGTGAAAGTACGCCATACTGTACTACAAGCCCTATAATAATTATCACAACCAGCGTGGCATACATTTCTGCATTGTTCATGTTTGTCCGCATCTGGTTGATAAACAGGCCAATCCCCGGGCAGGACGCCACGCCAAAAATCATCTCTGCGCTCAGCAGTCCCCTCCATGCCCTTGCCCAGCCTACCTTAAGGCCGGAAACAATATAAGAGGTTGCCGCCGGGAAATAAACGCCCCACAGCAATGATACGCCTTTCAGCCCTATGTTCATCCCTGCATCAATATAAATCCGTGGCACTGCAAGGAACCCGTCCAGCACATTCCTCGACATGGGCCAGAGTACCGCATGTACCACAAGGAACACAATAACGCCCGGCTTTACCCCAAAAATAATGATAACCACCGGCAGCAATGCAACACCCGGCAGTAAATCAAACACAGATATTACCAAATTACAGATGTCATAAAACGTCCTGCTCACCATGGACAGGCCTGACAGCAGGAATGCCAGCACAATCCCTATCAGCAGCCCTTCCAGAAGGAGCTTCATGGAATTGCCGATATACACCCACAAGGACATGCCCGCATATCCCTGTACGAAATTCCTGACAAACGCGTCCCCAATTGTTTCCAAAGACGGGAAAATCAATTCTGACTTCTCACCCATCATACCAGATTTCGCAACATATTCCCAAATGCACAGCAATGCAATAATAAAGACTGCCCGTGCAATAAAAGCATGTAACTGCCTCTTTTTTTCCTCCATCATAACCTCCTGCCACGTCCCGCCTGTTGGGATACAGGCTGAAAAGCCCTCCAACTTCCTCAGCCCGCCGAAACGGCGGGCTGTTTTTCCTTAGTTGCCAGAAACATTCTCAAACACAAGATCCTCATAACTTTCTGGGGCTGTTTCTATGAATTTTGTCTGTGCCATGAAGGTTGCCAGTTTAAACAGGTTGCTTGTTTCAATCGTATACTTGCTTTTCTGGATAAATTCTAATTCCTCCTGCTCACTGTTCCCATCAAACTCACATGTGATTTTTGCTGCTTCCTCCTGATTTTCATTCATAAAATTCACAGCTTCTTCAATTGCGCTGCACAATGCTTTGTACAGTTCTGGATCATTGTCATGTATAGCTTCAGATGCAACCCCTACGATAAAGGAATCATCAACGCCCCATGCTTCTGTCACATCCTTGATTTCATACAGGCTGCTTTCCTTCCGCTCTTTAAAGATATATGGGTTGGAAGTCAAGTGGCAAGATACATTCCCGCTCTGCAGCGCTGTCATCCCATCTGGATGGGCCATTGCAACAATGTTTGCATCCAATGCATGCGGGTCATACCCTGCATTATCCAATGCCATTGCAAGCAGGATATGCTGGATGGATCCTATGTTCACAAGGGCAATCTGGTTGCTGCTCCCGATTAAATCATCGAAGGACTTAATATTTTCATCATTTGTCATTAACCCATGTTCCTGTCCGGAAAGGTTTGTAAATATTTTATAGCCTACGCCTTTTGTCACCCCGGTGATAGCCGGTGCGGCTCCCATAAACCCTGCGTCAATGCTCCCTGCAGAGATCCCTGTATTAATATCCGCCCCGGAGCTCATCTGGTTCCATGTGACAGTCACCTTGCCGCCAGTAGCTTCTTCGTAGGCTTTCTCAATTAACTGCTGCTCCTTTACGATGCTAAGCGGTGCATAAGCCAGGCCATACTGGTAAGCAATATTTAAGGTAACGTCCTTACCGCCTGCATCCTGCCCGGCGTCTTCCTGCCCATCAGACGCATCCTGCCCGTCAGATGTTTCCTGGTCCCCTGACGCCCCCTGTTCTGTTTCCTGGTCCTTTGCTGTTTCCTGGTTTTTTCCATTGTTTGTCCCGCACCCTGCAAACATAAGTGTAACTCCCAGGCATAATGCCATCTTCCTCAAAACTTTTTTCTTCATCTTTTTTCCTTCCTTTTCATTTTTCTATAAGCCCCACCATACAAATGCCTAATTCCTCTCTATCAGCTTCATCCGGTGGATTTTTCCATTATACGTACGGGGGATTTCATCAATCACTTCTATTTCTTTGGGCATTTTGTTCCCATCAATATACTTTTTCAGAAACTCAAACAAATCTTTCTGCTGGAAGCTCTCTTTGTCATGCACCACTACAAACAGCTTGGGCACCTGCCCGGAAAGCTTGTCCGCCTTGGGCACGCAGGCGCAATCCACAATTTCCCCATATTTCCTGACATTTTCTTCAATTTCCTCTGGTGAAATCTTTATCCCTTTATAATTGATGATATTGTCTTTTCTCCCCAGCATATATACGTAGCCGTCTTTGTCGATATATCCCAAATCATTGGTATAGATAAACCCGCCCTGCATGATCTGCCCGGTCAATTCCGGCTGTTTCCAATAACCTTTCATGTTCATAGCGCCTGTTGTCGCAAGCAGGCCCATATGTTCCTTCGAAGATTCTATGGGCTTACGCTGCTCGTCCGTAACGATAAATTTTGCATTTTTGGTGGGTTTCCCAATGCAGCCTGCCCTTCCTCTTTCCTTATTAAAATCCAGCACACAGGTCCTTCCAGACTCTGTAGATCCATAAAAATTATAAAGCCGTGCAGAAGGGAAATATGAAACCAACAATTCCTTCTCATCCTCTGGCAGCGCTTCCGTCCCTACCTGGATGTAGTCAATCTGCCCACTGAGCTCCGCCAGTTTCTTACCTGCTAATTTATGTAAAACCAGCAATGCACTGGGGGATATATCCATTGCCGTAACCTGGTATTTCTCTATCAGGTGAAATACCCGTTTCGCCCACGATACCCCATCAATCAGCACGACTGCGCTCCCATTCAGCAAATTTGCGTAGCAGCACCTAATGCCGTGGGAGTGGCTTAACGGCAGCGGTATCAGCTCTATGTTATCCGCTTTCATTTCCGTGCCATATTTCACATTTTCAGCAAGGGCAATATTATTGCCATGCGTCACTTCAATTCCCTTTGAAAGCCCTGTAGTCCCTGTTGTGTATAAAATTTCGGCTGTTTCCCCGGCCTTTGGGAAAGCTGGTTCTTCTTCCTTATCCTCACTGGCTCCTTCCAGACTCCCAAATAAGGACTCTGCTTTCTGCATAGCCACAGGAACCTCATACTTGGTGCTGCACAAAAACAGCCCCGCCCCTGTTTCCTCCAAAATTCTCCTGACCTGTTCCTCTGACGCCCTGTGCTCCACTGGCACAAATACCGCGCCGTATTTCTCACATGCCAAGTCACATATGAGGAAATCTGCATCCTGCGTACATTCTGCCATCACGCAGCTTTTTTTCTTTATTCCAAGCCTTTCCAAACTCTGTGCGGCTGCCCTTGCCCTGTCCCATACTTCCCCATATGTGTACGATCCATCTTTGTCTGCCACACATAGCTTATCTGGGTTCTGGGCTGCATGGGTTGCAACCGCTTCCACAATTGACTCAAACATATCATTACCTCATTTACTCTCACTTTTTCCTTATTATACATATTTCTATCACATTGTTTATCTTAGGAAACAAATGTGATGGAAATGTGTAAATAACAAATATTACCCCTGCAGGCAACCGCTGGCAGCGGTTCTGGGGCATGTTCTTCCCCGGAATTATAAAAAACGACGATAGCCAACTGCAAAATAGCCGTACCCACCGAAGGGATACGGCTATTCTGTAATCTGCCGATTGGCGGCGCCTTTTCTTTTCCCATATGGCATGCGGATACCAAATACCCAAAGATTCTCTGGTATACCCAGATCCCCCATGAGAAAAGGCAAGTAAGATACTGTAATATTTAACCGCCGGAGTAATAATTATTTCTTAACCTTGCTGCTCAATTTCACCTTACTCCATGAGCCATTCAAGGTTTCTTTGCCAGACTTCTTGAAACTCCGGATCCTTACATAATACTTCTTGCCTGCTTTCAGCTTTGTAAATGTGTAAGAAGTCTTTGGCAAACTCTTGGATTTCACGTTTTTCTTAAATTTCTTATCTGTGCTCACCTGCACCTGATACCCTGACGCCATCTTATCCTTTGCCCATTTCACAGTCAGCTTTTTGCCCTTAACGGCTTTCACTGACTTTACAGACTGCTTCTTCGGGCTTACCTTAATTGTCACTTTCTTAGACACATTCCCTGCCTTGATCGTTATGGTGGCAATCCCGGTATTTTTGATGGTTACTACCCCAGTACCCTTCTTGACAGACGCAATCTTTGGCTTGGAGCTTGTAAATGCCATCTTGCCCTTGGATGACGCATTGATTTTAAACGGCTTTGTGCCATATGCAACCTTATATACCGTTTTTTTGCAGGTAATGGATGTTGCTGCCTGGTTTGATGCTTTGGTAATTGTAAAGGTGGCTGTTTTGCTGCCAGTATAATTTCCCTTTCCTGTGACAGTTACCTTCGCTGTCCCTACTTTGATATTGTCACTGTAGGATACGGTATAATCTGTACTTGAAACTAATGTTTTGCCATTCAGTACCACAGTGGCTGCTGGGGTTTTGGCTTTTCCATCGTAAGTATAGCTGGTCTGGGATAATTTGATGGTAGCTTTGGAAAGATTGCCGCGGCTTACGGAACTGCCGCCACCTGTATTGCCGCCGGTTCCTCCGGTATTGCCGCCCCCTCCAGAGTTACCGCCGCTTCCTCCGGGGTTATCGCTGTTTCCGGTATTATCGCCGCTTCCATTTCCGTTTCCGTCACTTCCTGAACCATTAGTTCCGCCGCCGTTGTTGTTTTCATCACCCCCTGTGATTGTAAAAGTCTTTGTCTGGGTTCCTGTATACCCAACTTTACCTGTAACAGTTACGGTAGCTGTTCCTGGATGTGTATTATCCTTGTAAGAAACAATATAATCCATATTCAAAACTAATGTTTTGCCATTCAGCTCCACGGTTACTGCTGGCGTTTTGTCCGTCCCATCATAAGGATATTCTGTCCGTTCCAACGTCACCTTCGCATCCTTAATATCAATTGGAGCGAACTGGTAATGCTTCTCCGCATTTAAGATTACATCATTTGTAGTTGGTGATATCCATACATTATTCTTCCAATCTTCTTCGGTACCAGTATAATATACCTCCTTCAGAGAAGGGCAAGCTAAAAATGCTGCCGTTTCTATATCTGTTACACTTTTCGGAATGATAACAGTGCTCAGAGCAGAACAAGATGCAAATGCACGTTCCCTGATAAATTCCACATCCTGAGGAATTTCCACTCCGGGAAGCCAAGCACAGTCCATAAACATTTCCACACCAATTTGATCTGCACTTTTGGGTAGTGTTACACTTATCAGCTTACGGCATTGTGTAAACATATTATCACCCAAGGTTACCCGCTTAATACCGGGAAGAAACGTCGCACTTATCAATTCCCAACATTGAAAAAATGCGCCAGCACCAACCTCCTTAATACTGGCAGGCAACACTATGGAGCTAAGGCCTGTGCAAGCTTTAAAAGCATTCTGTCCAATAGTTTCCACCCCTTCAGAAATAGTCACCGAACCAAGATTTTTACAATTATTGAACGCACTGTCACCAATATTCTTCACACTGGATGGAATAGCCACAGAAATAATGGAAGAACCATTGAATGCATTGTTGCCAATTGTGGTTACACTGGAAGGAATTTCTACACTAAGCACCCCACAGCTCCCAAAAGCACAGGCACCGATATTAGTCACTCCATTTTTAATTACAACCTTACGGATTGTGCCTTTCCATGGCTGTTCCTCAGTACTGTTAAAATCTGGCATTGCTCCATTACCAGAGATAGTCAGCGTACCTGCCTTTGTTAAATTCCAGTTAAGCCCTCCATTAAGGGTTCCACTTCCAATTGATATGCCAGCATCCGGATCATCAGGCGCAGTATAATCTTTCGGATAACGGGTGATATAATGGCTGGTGCTGCTCATCACCTCAGCTTTCAAGATTGCCCGTCCCCAATGAACCCTGCCTATATGATCTCCCATACTGACATTTCCTTCAGCTACAACCACTCCCGTATCGTTCACTTCAAGCACAATCACAGTATGGACATCACCATTCATCCGCAGGATATCCCCAGGTTTTATATCCTCATATTGAAAGCCACCTGCCGCATACATCCTGGCTGGCAGGCTGCCAAATGCTGTATCACTGAGTGAAAATGCAAAAGCTACACAACCAACAGCCTTGATATTCTTTCCATCAAGGGGGCCGCCTTTCCAACTATAATCTTTTCCTATTGTGTTGGGATATGGCTCAAAGTTAGTCCAAATCGCCCCTTCCTTATACATTTCCTGATCCCTTAAAGCAATCATCGACTCATAGACCTGTGTTGGGCTAGGAATTACGTCCTCACGGGCAGCCAGCTTGGATGTGGATTCTTCCGTCAGAACATTCCCTGCTGGCACAGGTTCTTCCTGCCCCGCATATGCCACTGACTGGGAAGAAAGGCATAAACAAAGCGCTAGGGCAATTGAAACAACTCGTTTTTTCAATTTTTTTACCTCCTAATGTTAATTTTAAAAAAACTTTTACTTGACAACATCCTTAATTATAAATATATTGTTATTTTTCTGGTTTGTCAATAGCATTAGCAGCCCTGAAAAACAAAATACATGACAAGCCCGTTGCTCCCCTTATCCCAATGACAGCCAAAAATTATTTATTTCAGATGCCCTTGGTACCATTCGATTACAGATTCCCTATCCGATTCAAAAAACTGCGTAGAAATATAAACATCCGCACCATTAAAATCCAACTTTTTAGTCCTATACCGAATATGGGAAGAATTGCCCATATTATCTGTCCTGTTGTTTGCAACTGCCGGATAACCTGTTGCTTTGAATAATGCCTTTGTATATTCTTTTGTTTTTAATTTTTCAAGTTCCGCCGCGGTAATCTTTGATTTGCCAATAAGGTCTTCCATGAAATTATAGAACAATTTAGCAACCGGCAGCATCCCTTCTTTCCATGTATTTTCATCCTTAATATTAAACGGTACATCTGAAAGCGAAAAACTAAAATCATCTGTATCCAAATTCATCTTTGCCAGCAAGTCTTTAATAAAGGAAATGATATTATTTGACGACAGATTAGTTTCAAAAAAGATACCGCTATTGTCAATCTGTTTCGCTTTGCGGAGTTTCCTCTCGTCATTTGTAATATATGTTTTGTCCGCATTTAAAATAGAATAATCCTCCGCTGCTAAATCGCTCAAAATTACCGTAGCTTAATTCATTTCCTTCTTTAACATCCGAATGTATTTCAACATAGTTGAATTTACGAATCAGGATACCAGAAAGTACCTTTGCCCTGTTCCGGATCGAAGGCCCATCCCAGTTCTCCGCAGACAAAACTTCTCTGTTCAAAATATTTGCCTTTGAATTATCACGGATGATTTTCTTCTTGTCATGGAATGATTTCGTTCCAAGTTCACTGTTATGCCCTGTAATAGTCAAATTGCCAAGCGTATGTAAATATATTTCATATACCCTGCTGTAATCATCACCAACTTCTTTTTTCTATACAGCAGCATTTTCTTTCTGCGGTAAAATATGCTCTACCGTAAGATTACTAAATCTTAATTCTTACCGAAAAGAAGCCATTTTGTTCCAAAAACACAATTTATTTTACACTATCCCTGTTTTTACATTAGAACTCCCCAAACACCCCTATGCTGCAATCCCCCAGCATCTTCATAGCCTTAAACCAGCACATCCATTGCTGGCAAATCCCCACCGGCAAATTCTCCCCCTCCTGCCTCTGCATCCATACTAAAGGAAACATCTGGCATAGCAGTTACGGCTGCCATCTCTGCTGCAACCATCTGTTCCACCTGCTGCTCTATCTGCTGTTCAAGCTGGGCTTCTGTCAGTTCCATGCCGTCTTCACTTAACACAAGCTCTACGCCGTCCTGGGGAAGGTAAGCCATTGCACTGTCCATACCCTCAGAACTGCTGCCGGAATTCGCCATATTTTTCTTATATTCCAAATCAGCTTCATCCAGCTTCTCCAGCTCTTTGCTCCGGTTTAAACGGCGCTTTTGCATCAGTTCCTGCTGCTGGCGTTTCTGTTTCTGGTTCCGATGGGTTTTTTCGGATTTTGCTTTTTGCTTTAAGTTCTGTTCCTTGCGTTTTACCCGCAGTTTGATGTCATTTTTCTGCTGCTGTTCTTCTGCCTTGGTTTCTTTTGCCTGCCTTTTCTGGAGCTGTTCTTCCTGTTTTAAGTTCTGGGTTTTCATCTGGGCGCAGCGCACCATCCTTTTGGCATGGACGATGGCGGCAGTAAGCTGTGATTCGTTGAACTGCCCAGTGCCCTTGGCTTTCAACAGGCTGACTAGCTTCCCTTTGGCCTGCGCCAAAACCTGCCCGGAACTCTGTGACCTTTTTGCCCGCAAAAGGGCGGAACGTATTTCCCTCGGGTTATAATTTACATTTTTCTTTTTCGCCTTGGAATTGTATTTCCTTGAAGCCGGACTGGGTTTTCCTGTACTGCCGGCAGACACCGTTCCCTGCATACTGCTGGAAGCTACCCCGGCTGCGCTGTATGAATTTACTTTCATGTTTTTCCCTCCTTGAAACTTTGCTGCGGGAATCCGTTCCCTATTAATAAATTCATCGTCACATTTGTACAAAAAATAACCGCGGGAAAGAATACATTTCAAATATTCTTTCCCGCGGCTAATCCCAAGCCTGCGCCTGTATTATTTTCTTTTTCCGTCCCTATACTAATTCAAGGAGAACCTCTAAAGCACCGTCGCCTTTCCGCTGCCCAATTTTGACGATTCTGGTGTAACCACCGTTACGGCCTACGTATTTTGGAGCAATTTCGTCAAATATTTTATTCGGAAGGTTCACTTTCTTGGTGTTCTTCTTCTTTCCTGCATTATCAGCGGGGACAAATGTCACAGGGTATAATACCTTGTTCATCTGGCGCCTTGCATGAAGGCGGGAAGGAAGGTCTTTTTTGATTTTCCTCTCTACCTCATCGTAAACGCTTACTTTCTTGCCGTCTACGACTTCTTTGATCCTCTTGCCATCCTTGTCTTTACGGGCAACTTTTGCAGTTACTGTAACTTCCTCAAAATTGTCCTTTTCACGGATAGCCATGGCAATAAGCTTTTCCGCTATTTTGCGGACTTCTTTTGCCTTTGCTTCAGTAGTAACAATCCTGCCATGGTACAGCAATGCGGTTACCTGATTCCTGAGTAAAGCTTTCCTCTGGTCTGAGGTCCTGCCTAATTTCCTATATTTTGCCATTTCTGTTCTTCCTCCATTTTAAATATCCGGCAATGCCTTTTGGTCTTATTTACCGAACATGATGCGCAGGGCTTTGCCTTTTGGCCTTACAACCCCTGTTTATTCCTCACCAGGATTTAACTGCAATCCAAGTTCTTTTAATTTTGCCAATACTTCTTCTAAAGACTTACGCCCGAGGTTGCGGACCTTCATCATGTCTTCCGGCGTCCTGTTTGTCAGTTCTTCCACCGTATTGATGCCTGCCCGTTTCAGGCAGTTGTAAGAACGGACGGACAATTCCAGTTCGTCAATGTTCATTTCAAGGACTTTTTCTTTCGCATTGTCCTCTTTTTCAATCATGACTTCTGCGGTCCTTGCATTCTCAGACAAGTCAATGAACAGGTTCAGATGCTCGCTCAGAACTTTCGCTGCCAAGCTTACCGCTTCATCCGGCTCTAAGGTGCCGTTTGTGAAAACGTCAAGGGTAAGCTTATCATAATCTGTAATCTGCCCCACACGGGTGTTTTCGATCGTAAGGTTTACACGCTCTACTGGTGTATAAATGGAATCCACCGCAATCACGCCAATTGGGACATCTTCACTCTTGTTCTTATCTGCACTGACATATCCCCTGCCTTTTGTAATGGTCAGTTCCATATATAATCTGGAATCTGCGCCGCCATTTAAGTGGGCAATGACTAATTCCGGGTTCAGCACTTGGATATCCGGGTCAACCTGGATATCTGCAGCTGTGACTACGCCTTCGCCTTCAAATTCAATGTAAGCAACTTTAGACTCGTTTGTTGGGCTGGTGTTTTTTAATGCCAGATTCTTGATGTTCATAATAATCTCAGTCACATCTTCCTTTACACCGGGGATGGAACTGAATTCATGCAAAACACTTTCGATTTTTACCTGACTGACTGCTGCGCCCGGCAGGGAAGAAAGCATAATCCTCCGCAAAGAGTTGCCGAGTGTAGTACCATAGCCCCGTTCCAGAGGCTCTACAACAAATCTGCCGTATTTTTTGTCTTCTGAAATTTGAGAAATTTCAATTTTCGGTTTTTCAAAATCGAACACTACAAAGTCCCTCCTTTTCGGGTATCGTTGCTTGTTAATGATTATTTAGAATATAACTCGACGATAAGCATTTCGTTTACCGGGACATCAATTGCCTCTCTGTTCGGTAATTCCTTTACAGTACCCTTCAGGTTTTCCTGGTCTGCATCCAGCCATTCCGGAACCAGCCTTCCGCCAGTTACCTCAAGGATATCTTTGTATCTCTGGGAGCCTTTGCATTTCTCTTTGATTTCGATTGTGTCGCCAGCTTTTACCAGGTAAGAAGGCACCTTCACCTGCTTGCCATTTACCAAAACATGCTTATGGCCTACAATCTGCCTTGCTTCTTTCCTGGTCCTTGCCAATCCCAAACGGAATACGACATTGTCCAGCCTGCTTTCCAAAATAATCATCAGGTTTTCACCTGTCATGCCCTTCATCCTGTCGGCTTTCAGGTAATAATTATGGAAAGGCTTCTCCAATACGCCGTAAATGAACTTTGCTTTCTGTTTTTCTTTTAACTGGAGCCCATATTCAGACACCTTCCGGTTTGCCCTTTTCAGCTGCCTGTTGGACTTCTTGTCAATCCCCAGATAAATTGGATCTAAACCAAGGGACCTGCATCTCTTAAGAACGGGAACTCTATTTACTGCCATCTTAACTTATACCTCCTAATCAGACTCTTCTACGTTTGGGCGGGCGGCATCCATTGTGTGGCACCGGGGTTACATCTTTAATGCTTGTTACCTCAAGGCCGCATGCCTGAAGCGCACGGATTGCTGCTTCCCTTCCGGATCCGGGTCCTTTTACCATAACGTCTACTGTTTTTAAGCCATGTACAAGAGCTGCCTTTGTTGCTGTTTCTGCTGCCATCTGTGCAGCATATGGAGTAGATTTCCTTGAACCTCTAAAACCAAGACCGCCTGCACTTGCCCATGATAAAGCATTTCCTTCAGCATCTGTAATTGTTACAATTGTATTGTTAAAAGATGACTGAATGTGCGCCTGTCCACGTTCAACGTTTTTCTTTACGCGCTTTTTTGTCACTTTTTTTGCAGTGTTTTTCGCCATATCTAAACTAACCTACTTTCTCTCAAATAATCTTTAATGATTGCCTAAATCCCCGCAAGCAACCCTGCCTGCTTATTTCTTCTTGTTTGCAACTGTCCTCTTGGGGCCTTTCCTTGTCCTTGCATTGGTCTTTGTATTCTGGCCGCGGACTGGAAGCCCTTTCCTGTGGCGGATGCCGCGGTAGCACCCAATTTCCTGCAGGCGCTTGATATTCAGGGCTATTTCCCTCCTCAAGTCACCTTCCACCGTCTGGGTTGCATCTACCACTTCACTGATCCTCTTTACTTCTTCGTCTGTCAAATCCCTGACACGGGTATCAGGATTCACTTTTGCTTCTGCCAAGATACGGTTGGAGCTTGCCCTTCCAATCCCATAAATATAAGTCAATCCTATCTCAACACGTTTTTCTCTTGGTAAATCTACACCTGCGATACGAGCCATGTGTGTCGTACACCTCCATAATCTTCTAATCTTCTCTGCTTGGATCCTTCCAACCTCCTGCTGCCCTTTTGCGGCCCGCAATGTCCCTGCACCCGCTTGCAGCAGCCCAGGCATGCCTGCAACTAAGCCTGCCTTAAACACGGAATACAAGCATATGCAGCTACGGTTGCTCGTCCTGAAATGAGTGCATATCCTTGCCTTCTGCTGAGTCTTTCCTCCGGCACATTCCCCCAAGCCCTCCCGGTACCAGAAAACCGGGGACAGCCGTGCCCGCTGCTATTATGAATAGTGAAACCCTTCCTGCTTATCTGACAACTGTCCCTGGTGTTTCACTACAGCCGCACATAAAATAAAATGAGGCCTCAGAAAACGCCTGTTCCTCCCAAGCGCCCTCCGTTATCCCTGCCTCTGTTTGTGTTTCGGGTTTTCACAAATAACCCGGATGCTTCCTTTTCTTTTAATGATTTTGCATTTTTCGCAAATCGGTTTTACGGATGACCTTACCTTCACAGCAATTCCTCCTTTCTGCTGCCTGTACTGACATACTGAACTTTCTTTTGCATATTTTTGTACGCAAAAATAAATCGCTCCAAAAGCGTTCAACTGGCATTATACCATCTTCGCCCGGAAAAATCAAGGATTTTAGCAGAAAAAATCTTCTTTTTTTGCACCTCACTTTCACGCTTTAGCGTGACAAGGCCTTTCCTATAAGATAAAAACAAAATGCAGCCATCCCAACGGGTTTCCCCTGGGATAGCTGCGTTTTCCCCATGTAAGGGCATGTGCCCATCCATACTCAGGACTGCCCTATTTATCCCTCCAGATAATCCTCCCTTTTGTCAGGTCATACGGGGACATTTCAACTGTAACTTTATCTCCCGGCAGGATGCGGATGAAGTTCATCCTCAGCTTCCCGCTGATATGCGCCAGGATCTGATGGCCATTTTCCAGTTCCACCTGGAACATGGCGTTTGGCAATTTCTCAACTACTTTTCCTTCTACTTCGATTACGTCTGCTTTTGACATATGGTTTCCTCCTGATTTTTCATGCCTTGGGTATCCATGATGCTTTTCCGGTAAAGCTTTATGGCCCTTTTTATTCCTTCATTCCGAAAATCCTCCTGCGTAAAGACTTCTGTAATTTCTTTCGGAAGCTTTTTTATGATTTGAATATGTTTCCTGTTCTTTTTTTTTGGTTTTTCCAAAGGCTTACATGTTCCATCCGCCAGATAAACCCAATCGGCTTCTTCTTTCACAATTACATATATGCTGTCTTTGTCATGGCCTGCCCTGGAAACTGCTAATTTAATATCCATCCATGCCTCCACATTGAAAAAGGATGCGGTCCCAGTAGCTTTTATGCCTCTGTGCTGGACAGGGATAAAATTTCCGGTTCCCCAGCCGTCACTAAAACCGTATTTTCGTAATGGGCAGAAAGGGAGCCGTCCTGCGTTACCACAGTCCAGTTATCCTCCTGCCATACCACATCATAACGCCCTGCATTAATCATCGGTTCAATTGCCAATGTCATGCCTGCCTTTAGCCTGACACCCCTGCTTTTCTGCGTGAAATTCGGTATCTGCGGATCCTCATGGAGGTGGGTGCCAATCCCATGGCCCACCAAATCCCTGACAACCCCATAGCCAAAGCTCTCTGCATAAGCGGCGATTGCATTTGAAATCTCGTGTAGATGATGTCCTTCTTTTGCATACTTTATGCCTTCAAAAAAACTCTGCCTTGTCCTTTCAATCAACAATGCTGCATCTTCGGAAATCTCCCCAATCCCATGGGTCCTTGCTGCATCGGAATGGTAGCCCTTGTAGATAACGCCGATATCCAGGCTTACGATATCCCCCTCACGGAGCAGGTGCATCTTGCTTGGGATTCCATGCACCACCTCATTGTTCACCGACACGCATACAGACGCCGGGTATCCATTATAATTCTTAAATGAGGGAATACATCCATAGCTCCTAATAATTTCCTCTCCTAATCGGTCTATCTCCAGTGTAGACATCCCGGGCCTTAATGCTTTTCCCAGATTATCATGGACTTTCTCCAGAATTTTCCCTGCTGCCCGCATTAATTCGATTTCTCTGGCAGATTTAATTGATACTGACATATCCTACGCTCCTAAAATTTCCACAATGGCGCCAAATACCTGTTCCATTGGCTGTGTCCCGTCTACTGTCCTCAGAATATCCTGTTTTTTATAATAGTCAATCAATGGCTGTGTCTGCTCATGGTAAACATTCAGGCGCTTCTTTACGGTTTCCGGCTGGTCGTCGTCACGGAGCACTACTTTTTCCCCGCAGCGGTCGCAGATGCCTTCTACCTTGGTGGGGATGGATACGATGTGGTAGGTTGCCCCGCAGTTAATGCAGGCACGGCGCCCGGACATACGGTTGACAATATTTTCGTCCGGCACATCCACGTCAACGGCATAATCCATTTTCTCATTGATGTTTGCCAGCGCTTTGTCCAATGCTTCTGCCTGCGGGATCGTCCTTGGGAACCCGTCCAGCACAAAACCGTTCTTGCAGTCTTCCTGCCCTATGCGGTCCATAACCAAATCGCAAGTCAGCTCATCCGGCACCAGAAGCCCCTGGTCCATATACTCTTTCGCTTTCTTCCCAAGCTCTGTCCCCTGTTTTAAGTTCGCCCGGAAAATATCCCCGGTAGAAATGTGTGGGATGCCGTACTTATCCGCAATCTGCTTTGCCTGTGTCCCTTTTCCAGCCCCTGGGGCTCCTAACATAATAATTTTCATACTTGTTCTCCTCCTTACATACAACACAAGTGCACCACAGAAGATGCATGGCATCTCCTAGGTACACATGGTAGTTTAATCATTTAAGAATCCTTTATAGTAACGTACCAGCATCTGGGATTCAATCTGTTTTAAGGTTTCAATTACTACACCTACAATAATGATGATGGATGTCCCACCGAAGGACACATTTGCGCTGAACACCCCATTGAAGAAAATTGGGATAACAGCTACAATCATAAGCCCTACTGCCCCGATAAATACAATATAGTTCAGGATCCTGGTCAGGTATTCACTGGTGGGCTTCCCGGGACGGATGCCTGGGATAAAGCCGCCCTGCCGCTTCATGTTATTGGCAATTTCCAGCGGGTTGAAGGTAATGGATGTGTAGAAATACGCAAATGCAATGACTAACACAATATACACCAGCAAGCCTATGCTGTAAATGGGGTTTTCCGGGTCGCACCAATAAGATTGGGATAATCCATGGAGGATTTTGCTCCCCATCCCTGTCCCATTGCCTTTTCCCATAATAGCTGCAATAATCACCGGGAACTGCATAATCGACTGGGCAAAGATAATCGGGATTACGCCTGCCGTATTGACTTTCAGCGGGATATGCGAGGACTGCCCGCCTACCTGCCTGCGCCCCTGGATTTTCTTGCTGTACTGTACCGGGATCCTGCGCTGGCCGTCCTGAAGGATAATGACAAAAACCACTGTTACCAAAATCACCGCAAGGATTACGGCAGCAGCAATGATTGCATTCCCTACATTGGGCGCATTTGCAATAAACTGGGTGTAGAGGGTCATCAGGTCTTCCGGGATCCGTGAAATGATGTTGATAACCAGCACGATGGAAATACCATTCCCCACGCCATTTTCTGTAATCCGCTCACCAATCCACATCAGCACTGCAGAACCTGCAGTCAGCCCTGTTACCATCATAATTACATGGGCTGCATCGAATTTATCCAGATAATTGCCACGCCCAAATGCAACCGCCATGGCGATGGACTGGATTAATGCAAGTGCAACCGTTACATAACGCGTAATCTCTGCAATTTTCTTCCTTCCGTCTTCCCCATCCTTCTGCATTTCCTCCAGCTTGGGGATAGCGATGGTAAGAAGCTGCATAATAATGGAAGATGTAATATATGGCGTAATGTTCAGGGCAAATACTGACATCTGCTCAAAAGAACCGCCTGTAATTGCATCAAAGAAATTAAGCGCATCCGTCCCCTGGTTTGCAAACCAGTTTGCAATGACTTCTGCATTGACGCCGGGCAGGGGGAGCTGTGACCCAATCCTGATAACCACCAGCATCACCAGGGTATAGAAAATACGGTTCCTGATATCCTTAATTTTAAATGCATTGCGGAGTGTTTCCAGCATTAAATCACCTCTGCTTTTCCACCAAGAGCCTCAATCTTTTCTTTTGCACCTGCGCTAAAGGCATTTACCTGCACGGTAAGTTTCTTGGTAAGCTCACCATTTCCGAGAATCTTTACGCCGTCTTTTGGGTTCTTCACGATTTTCCGTTCTTTCAATGCCTCTATAGTCACAACTGCGTCATTATCAAATACTTCTAACACATCTACGTTGATTGCCACGATATCTTTGGAATTCCTGTTGGTAAAGCCGCGTTTTGGAATCCTCCTATACAATGGCATCTGCCCGCCTTCGAACCCGGGCCTTGGAGCCCCGGAACGTGCCTTCTGGCCTTTATGCCCCTTACCTGCTGTCTTACCATTTCCTGAAGCATGGCCGCGCCCCCTTCTGAAATTTTTGTGCTTGGAGCCTTTTGCCGGCTTTAAATTTGATAAGTCCATTCTGACACACCTCCTTACGTCCTCTTAAATTTCTTCTACTTTCACTAAGTGCCTTACCTGCCGTACCATTCCCCTGATTGCTGGGTTATCCGGCATTTCCACGCTGTGGTGGAGCTTCCTTAATCCTAAAGCTTCCACTGTCTTACGGTTCTTTGGTACCGCGCCGATTGTAGACTTTACAAGTGTAATCTTTAATTTCTCTGCCATTTTCCACGCCCTCCTTAGCCGAGTATCTCTTCTACAGATTTACCACGGAGCTTTGCTACTTCTTCGGGGGATTTCAACTGCTTCAAAGCTTCAATTGTGGCAAGCACTACGTTCTGCTTGTTGTTGGAGCCCAAAGATTTTGTACGGATGTTCTTAATCCCTGCCAATTCGCACACATTACGGGCCGGGCCGCCTGCAATTACGCCAGTACCTTCCGGCGCCCTTTTCAGCAGTACGGATGCGCCTGTATGCTTTCCGGTAATATCATGGGTAATACTGTTATTATCATCTAATTTTACAGAAATCAGCTTTTTGATGGCGTCTTCTTTCCCTTTGCGGATTGCTTCTGGGATTTCAGTCGCTTTACCTAAACCTGCACCTACATGACCATTGCTGTCACCAACAACAACCAAAGCTGTAAAACGCATGTTACGCCCGCCCTTTACAACTTTTGTTACACGTTTAATTGATACCACTTTTTCTGTTAATTCCAATTGACTAGCATCAATGATTGTACGTTTCATGTATTTGTCTCCTCCTATTAAAAGTTTAACCCAGCTTCTCTTGCTGCATCAGCTAAAGCCTTGACTTTTCCCTGATAGATATAACCGCCTCTGTCGAAGACAACTGTAGTAATGCCCTTTTCCAGCGCCCGCTTTGCAATCACTGTCCCAAGGTGCGCTGCTGCATCCACGTTATTGGTTTTCTCCAGCTCAGCTTTTACGTCTTTCTGGAGCGTACATGCAGATACCAGCGTATGCTGTGCATCATCGTCGATGATCTGCGCATACATGTGGTTATTGCTTCTGAATACTGCTAAACGCGGCCGTTCTGCTGTACCGGAGAAACGATTGCGGATTCTTCTATGCTTTTTCATCCGGACTTCGGACCTTGATTTTTTATTAATCATCTTATTGTTCCTCCTTTAACTATTTTTTACCAGTCTTACCAACTTTACGCCGGATAACTTCATCCATATATTTGATACCTTTTCCTTTATAAGGTTCTGGCCTTCTCTTATCCCTGATTTCTGCTGCGTACTGGCCAACCTTTTCTTTGTCAATGCCGGAAATGGTGATTTTATTCCCTTCCACTTTGGATTCAAGCCCTTCTGGGTCAGTCATAATGACTGGGTGGGAAAACCCTAAGTTCAATGTCAGCTCTTTCCCGGACTTGGATGCCCTGTAACCAACGCCGTTTACTTCCAGTTCCTTGGTGTAGCCATTGGTTACGCCTACTACCATATTATTGATCAGTGTCCTTGTAAGGCCGTGGAGGGATTTCATCCTCTTTAAGTCATTCGGCCTGCACACTGTAATTTCAGAACCTTCTAATTTGATTTCCATTTCTTCAGGAAGGGTCCTCTCAAGGGTTCCCTTCGGACCTTTTACAGTCACATGATTATTTTCTGCAATATCTACAGTAACGCCTGCAGGTACTGCGATTGGCATTCTTCCGATTCGTGACATGCCCGTACCTCCTGTAATTTATTGTTTTTTTATATGCAGTAAGAGTTCCGCTCGACTAACACGCTGACTTCGCCAAAAGCGGGCTCGTCACCGCTAAGTCTTGGGAACGGCTTTCGCACTAAGTTCGAAAATACCTCACTAAGTGCTCAATGCCTACCATACATAGGCCAGCACTTCGCCGCCTACTGCTAATTTTCTTGCTTCCTTATCTGTTACAACGCCCTGGTTGGTGGAAAGGATTGCTACACCCAGCCCGCCAAGCACCTTCGGGATTTCATTCTTGCCGGCATAAACCCGCAGCCCTGGCTTAGAAATCCTCTTAAGGCCTGTGATGATTTTTTCATTTTTATCTTTTCCGTATTTTAAGGTGATACGGATTGTGTTAAAGCTGCCGTCTTCCACAATATCGTATTTTGCAATATATCCTTCATTTACAAGAATGTCAGCAATTGCAACTTTCATCTTAGAAGATGGAACATCAACTGTATCATGTTTTGCAGTATTTGCATTACGGATTCTTGTAAGCATATCTGCGATTGGATCACTCATTGTCATGATAAATTTTCCTCCTGTTATTTTCTCGTAAGGAAGTTCCACTCGCTAAACTCAACCTTCGCCAAAGGCTTGGTTTCACTAACCTCCTGGAACGACCTCGCACTAACCTTAAGCTGCGCTTAGCAGCTTGCTTTCGCTAAGTGCTTCCGGTCACCAACTTGCCTTCTTCACACCTGGAATCTGTCCTTTATATGCTAATTCACGGAAGCAAATCCTGCAAATTCCGTATTTCCTTAAATATGCATGTGGGCGGCCACAAATTCTGCAACGGTTGTATTCCCTGGTAGAGAATTTCTGTTTACGCTGCTGTTTGATTTTCATTGCCTTCTTTGCCATCGAAATTCCCTCCTTATTGTTTTGCAAATGGCATGTTGAACTGTGCCAGCAATTCGCGGGCTTCTTCATCCGTCTTTGCCGTAGTTACAAAAATAACGTCCATACCGCGGATCTTGTCAATCTTATCATACTCGATTTCCGGGAAAATCAGCTGTTCCTTGATTCCAAGCGCGTAGTTCCCCCTGCCGTCAAACGCATTGGGGTTTACGCCGCGGAAGTCGCGGACACGTGGCAGCGCTAAGTTAATTAAGCGGTCAACAAACTCATACATCCTGTCCCCTCTTAATGTTACCTTGCACCCAATTGGCATGCCTTCCCTGATCTTGAAGTTCGCTACGGATTTCTTTGCTTTGGTAACAACCGCTTTCTGGCCGGTAATGGTTTCCAAATCACTTACTGCAGCGTCAAGGAGCTTCACGTTTTCTTTTGCTTCACCAACGCCCATGTTGATGACTACCTTTTCGATTTTTGGTACTTGCATGATGTTTTTATATTCAAATTTCTTCATCAGGGCATCTACGATTTCCTTCTGATAAATTTCTTTTAACCTACTACTCAACTGAATGGACCTCCTCTCCTGAATTAATCAATGACTTCGCCGGTGGATTTGGCAAAACGTACTTTTTTGTCCCCTTCTATCCTGAAGCCTACGCGGGTAGCTTTTCCTTTGTGGACATACATCACGTTGGAAATATGGATGGGGCCTTCCTGATGGATGATACCGCCCTGCTGGTTCGTCATGCTGGGCTTGGTATGCTTGGTAATCATATTGATCCCTTCCACCAGTACGGTGTTTTTCTTCCTGTTGATTGCAATTACTTTGCCTTCTTTGTCTTTATCTTTCCCAGCGATTACTTTTACAAGGTCGCCTTTTTTAATCTTTAATGATGCCATAGAACTACCTCCTATAATACTTCGGGGGCTAAGGAAACAATTTTCATAAACTGTTTCTCACGAAGCTCCCTGGCAACTGGCCCAAAAATACGGGTTCCCCTTGGGGTTTTGTCATCTTTGATGATAACAGCCGCATTTTCATCGAATTTAATATAAGAACCGTCTTTCCGGCGTGCGCCTTTCTTGGTGCGGACGATAACTGCCTTTACCACATCGCCCTTTTTTACAACGCCGCCTGGTGTTGCATCTTTAACCGTAGCAGTGATGATATCTCCGATATTTCCATATCTTCTGGTAGAACCGCCCATAACACGGATGCAGAGAATCTCTTTTGCTCCTGTATTATCAGCTACTTTCAGTCTGCTTTCCTGTTGAATCATGCTGGTAGCCTCCTTTTATTTCGCTCTTTCCACAATTTCCACAAGCCTCCACCTTTTGTCCTTGGACAGCGGCCTTGTTTCCATTACTTTAACTGTATCTCCGATTTTACATTCATTGTTTTCGTCATGAGCTTTTAATTTATATGTCTTTTTTACGATTTTGTTGTAAAGGGGATGCCTTACATTGTCCCTTACTGCAACTACGATGGTTTTGTTCATCTTGTCGCTTACAACAACGCCGGTACGTGTTTTCCTAAGATTTCTTTCTTCCACGATTCTGCTCCTTTCCCATGGTCTTTACCTCTGGAAGTGTATTGCTTAAGCGTTCTGCGCCTCGCGTTCCTTCTCAGTGATGATCGTCTGAATTCTGGCAATATTTTTGCGGACCTCTTTGATCCTTGCAGTATTATCCAACTGGTTCGTTGCATTCTGGAACCTCAGGTTGAAAAGTTCTTTCTTTGCAGCCACTAATTTTTCCTGCAGCCCTGCTGCTGATTCTTCCCTTAACTCTTTGATATAATTACTAGCTTTCATTTGATTCACCGCCTTCTAAGTCTGCCCGTGAAACGATTTTACATTTACAGGGTAATTTGTGTGTTGCAAGACGAAGCGCTTCACGCGCGATTTCTTCCGGCACGCCGGCAATTTCAAATAACACACGGCCCGGTTTCACAACGGCTACCCAATATTCCAATGTCCCTTTCCCGGAACCCATACGTGTTTCTGCTGGCTTTGCAGTTACTGGCTTGTCTGGGAAAATTTTGATCCATACTTTACCGCCACGCTTGATGTAACGTGTCATTGCAATACGGGCTGCTTCAATCTGGTTGGATTTGATCCAGCATGGCTCTGTCGCCACAATACCATATTCACCATTTGTGATTTTATTTCCTCGTAACGCCTTGCCTGCCATGGAGCCACGGAACTGTTTGCGGCGTTTTACTCTTTTTGGCATTAACATTATTTATCGCTCCCTTCCTTTGTTTCTTTTGTTGGAAGGATTTCGCCTTTATAAATCCATACCTTAACCCCTACTTTTCCGTAAGTGGTATCTGCTTCGGCGAATCCATAGTCGATGTCTGCTCTTAATGTCTGGAGTGGGATGGTCCCTTCACTATAAAATTCAGTACGTGCCATGTCGGCGCCGCCCAGACGCCCAGAAACGGAACTCTTGATCCCCAATGCCCCTGCTTTCATGCTCCTGCCCATGCAGGATTTCATAGCGCGGCGGAAAGAAACACGGTTCTCTAACTGCAGCGCGATGTTCTCAGCAACAAGCTGGGCATCCTTATCCGGCCTCTTTACTTCTTTAATGTCCACTACTAATTTTTTGTCTGTGAATTTCTGGAGTTCTGCCTTTACTTTCTCAATCTCTGCGCCGCCTTTTCCGATCACTACGCCCGGTTTTGCGGTATAAAGGATTACTTTTACCCGGTCTGAAGCCCGTTCAATCTCAATTTTGGAAACCCCGGATGCATACAGCTTCTTTTTCAGGAATGTCCTAATATTGTAGTCTTCAATTAAGAAATCCGCAAAATCTGCCTCTGCATACCATTTAGAATCCCAATCTTTGATAATTCCAACTCTTAAACCATGAGGATTCACTTTCTGTCCCATGTTTGCCCTCCTATCTTTCATCAAGCACAATTGTGATGTGGCTCATTCTCTTTTCGATCCTGTAAGCTCTCCCTTGTGCCCTCGGTTTAACTCTTTTCATTGTCGGCCCTTTGTTTGCATAGCACTCTGCAATGTAAAGGTTCTCTGTATTCATGCCGTTGTTGTTCTCTGCGTTTGCAATTGCAGATTTTAACAGTTTCTCTATCAGGCTGGATGCATACCTTGGGCTGTATGCCAGGATTGCAAGGGCGGACCTTACATCTTTTCCACGGATTGCATCTAACACGAAACATGCCTTCTGGACAGATACCCGGGCATAAGATAATTTTGCCTTGGGCCTGGTATCCTTCTGCGCATTTCTTTCTCTCTTAATTTGACTTCTGTGTCCCTTTGCCATGGATGAAACCTCCTTTCAGATTCTTTTGATTAGCGGACTTTTGATTTCTTCTCGTCTTTTCCATGCCCGCGGTAAGTCCTTGTTGCAACGAACTCACCCAGTTTATGGCCAACCATGTCTTCTGTCACATATACCGGCACATGCTTGCGTCCGTCATGCACCGCAAATGTATGGCCCACGAACTGCGGGAAAATGGTAGAGCGGCGAGACCATGTCTTAATCACGCTCTTTTCACCTGCTGCGTTCATGGCATCTACTTTTTTCAATAAGCTTGCATCAGCAAATGGTCCTTTTTTTAATGAACGACCCATAATTCAACCTCCTAAAATACTGTCCCGCCCAGGGCAGCCCTGCCCTGCGGTCCTTCCTGTTATTTCAAAGCCCTACCGTCTCTTCTCCTTACGATAAGCTTATTGCTTGCTTTGTTTTTCTTTCTGGTCTTTAAGCCAAGTGCAGGCTTGCCCCATGGTGTAGACGGGCCTGGACGTCCGATCCCAGTCTTGCCTTCACCACCGCCGTGCGGATGGTCGTTGGGGTTCATAACAGAACCGCGGACGGTCGGGCGGATACCCATATGGCGCTTGCGCCCTGCCTTACCAATTTTAATCAGGTTGTGGTCGCCATTCCCTACCACGCCTACGGTTGCGCGGCAGCCAATCGGTACCATCCTCATTTCGCCGGAGGGAAGCCTGAGCGTTGCATATTTGCCTTCTTTTGCCATAAGCTGTGCGCTGGTCCCAGCGGAACGGACAAGCTGCCCACCCTTGCCGGGGAGTAACTCAATGTTGTGGAGCTGCGTACCAACCGGGATGTTCTCCAGCGGCAGGCAATTGCCAACCCTTACTTCTGCTTCCGGGCCGCTCATGACTTTCATGCCGTCTGTCAGCCCTTCCGGTGCGATGATATATGCTTTTGCCCCGTCTGCGTAGCAGATCAATGCGATGTTTGCAGACCGGTTCGGGTCGTATTCAATCCCGATAACCTTTGCGGGGATTCCGTCTTTTTTATCTCTCTTAAAATCAATGATCCTATATTTCCTTCTGGAGCCGCCGCCGCGGTGCCTTACGGTGATTTTACCCTGGTTGTTGCGCCCAGATTTTTTCTGTAAGGAAACCAGCAGGGATTTCTCTGGTTTTTTCTTCGTAATTTCAGAGAAATCAGAGCCAGTCATATTTCTTCTGGAAGGTGTATATGGGTTATATGTCTTAATTCCCATGATTTTTCTCCTTTCTATAAACCAGCAAAAATTTCAATTTCCTTGCTGTCCTCTGTCAATTTAACGATTGCTTTCTTGGCCTTAGCAGTCTTTCCTACCGTCATGCCTCTTCTTTTCTTCTTGCCGGGGATGTTCAGGGTGTTCACTCTCTGTACCTTTGTGCCCTCAAACATCTTCTCAACAGCAGCCTTAATCATGGTCTTGTTTGCTTCCGGATGCACTAAGAAGGTATATTCCTTGTTGCCCATAAGCCCCATGCTCTTTTCCGTAATGACTGGTTTGAGGATCACATCATAATACTGTATATTTGCCATTATGCATACACCTCCTCAATGGTTGCCACCGCGTCTTTTGTTACTACTACGGTGTCATATTTCAGGATATCATAAACATTAATCGTGTTTGTCAGCGCAGTTTTCACCTTCGGGATGTTCCTTGCGGACAGGATGACATTCCTGTCGTTGTCATTTAAGACTACCAGCGCTTTCTGCACTTTCAGGTTGTTTAAAATTTCCACAAAACGTTTTGTTTTGATTTCGTCTAATTTCAGCTCATCCAATACGATGAATTTGCTGTCGTTTACCTTGGATGTCAGGACTGATTTCAGTGCAGCCCTTTTTTCCTTCCGGTTCATCTTGAAGGAATAATCCCTTGGCGTGGGGGCAAATACTACGCCGCCGCCTTTCCACTGGGGTGCACGGATGGAACCCTGCCTTGCATGACCGGTCCCTTTCTGCTTCCATGGTTTCCTTCCGCCGCCGCGGACTTCAGCGCGTGTCTTTGCCTTCTGCGTCCCCTGACGGTTATTCGCCAACTGCTGTACGACTGCCATATGCACCAGATGTTCGTTAATCTTTGCACCGAACACTGCGTCGCTCAGCTCAAGGCTTCCAACTTCATTGCCTTCCATATTATAAACAGCTACATTAGCCATTGTTAAGCCCTCCTTTCATTTACTGCTTTACAGTTTCTTTGATTGTCACCAAAGATTTCTTCGGTCCCGGGACGGAGCCTTTTACCAAAAGCAGGTTGTTCTCAGCATCCACCCTGACAATTTCAAGGTTCTGGACAGTTACCCTTACAGCGCCCATATGTCCCGGCATGCCTTTGCCCTTAAACACCCTGCTTGGGCTGGAACATGCGCCGTTGGAACCCTGATGGCGGTGGAACTTGGAACCGTGGGTCATAGGCCCCCTGTGCTGGCCGTGACGCTTGATTGCGCCTTGGAACCCTTTCCCTTTGGAGATTGCAGTTGCGTCAATTTTGTCGCCTTCTGCAAAAATATCAGCTTTAATTTCATCTGCCAGATTATACTCTGCAGCATTTTCAAATTTAAATTCCCTTACAAACCTCTTGCCTGTTACGCCGGCTTTCTTAAAGTGGCCCATCTCAGCCTTTGTCACGCCATGCCTGCGCCGGATTTCTTTCTTCCCGCTGGCATCCCTGTTGACAACCCTTTCTTTCTTGTCCACAAAACCAACCTGGACTGCGTTGTACCCATCGCTCTCCACTGTCTTAACCTGCGTTACGACGCACGGGCCTGCCTGCAGTACAGTAACCGGAACTAAAGTCCCGTCTGCATGGAAGATTTGGGTCATCCCAACTTTCGTAGCTAAAATCGCTTTCTTCATTTCTTTCCCTCCTGTTTACTCTACAGCGGAACGCTTCATACCCGAACTGGCCGGGCAGCGGAACCGTTCATCCTAGAACAGCTTATACATTTCTATATGAAGCCCTTCAGGACTGTTTCCCTACTTATTTTTCATTTTGATATCAATGTACACGCCTGCCGGCATTTCCAGCCTGGACAGTGCATCCACGGTCTTCTGGGTGGGTGTGATGATATCGATGAGCCTCTTGTGGGTCCTCTGCTCAAACTGTTCCCTTGAGTCCTTATACTTGTGGACTGCCCTTAAGATTGTCACTACTTCCCTTTTGGTTGGGAGTGGCACAGGGCCGCTCACCTGTGAGCCATTCTTTTTCACAGTTTCGATAATTTTCTTTGCAGATGCATCCACCAACTGATGGTCGTATGCCTTCAGTGTGATTCTCATTACTTGACTTGCCATAAAAAAAGCCGCCTCCTTTTCGCACTTTACTTCAGTACGACAAGCGGTGACTGTACACTTCTCCGTGTGTGTCGTATATACCCCACACGGGTCTGCCCCTTGCAGATTCCTTGTTGTGATACAGTGACTTGTCGCCAGTTTCTTAACTTGACATTCGCTCCACGGAAAACCTGCCATATCAGGCAGCAACCTCGCGCTTCATTGCTATCATGCCACAGCAGGTACTATTATAATGCAAAAGTTCAAAGATTGCAAGGGGTAAATTCAATTTTTTTGGACGGTAAATGGGACTGGCCAGAACTACTTGGAATTGGCAGGCAACCGAAGTTATCCTTTACAGTCCAGCATGGAAACCCTTTCTTCTGGGTAAAACTGCTCTAAAATTTCATCTTGCTGCTCCATCTGGGCGGATTCTTCTGGAGGCAAGGAAGCTGCCGGGCTAGAGGCTTGGCCTCCTTCTGGCTGCCCAATTGGATTTTGGATCCCTGTGCGCTTAGCGTCCTCCTCGGTTTCGGGCTTATCCTGGCACTTGGGGTCTTTCTGGGCCTCTTGGATGGCTGCTTTGACGGCTTCCCCTAGGAGCATCCCGAATTGGGGGTTGGATTTGGTTACCTCTGAAACCTGCTGGTATGCCTGTTGGACGATGGTCTGCTGTTCTTCTTTGGAAGAGGCCTGCTGCAGGGCGCTTTTTATCCGCTGGCCTTCCTTCCGGGCAAGTTCTGCCATCTGGGCAAGCTGGGGATTGACCCGCATTAAAAATTGCTTTTCTTCCGGCGTCACAGAATCCCCTCTGGCAATCTTCTTGGCAATCTGCAATGCCTTTTTCGCCTCTTGTTCACTGTCGTCTATTTCTTTTGGCTCTAACAGTTTCTGCAAAACAGATTTCTTGTTATCATCGGTTTCTGCCCCGGTGAAATTGCGGATAATCTGGCTGATGTCTACGGTGAAACCGCCTGTTCCTGCCTTTGCCCCGCTGGGCTGTGGGTTCACTATGTTCATTTCCTTTCCTCCCATCTGCTAGGTATGGCCTTACGCTTTCCCATATGATTCCTAAAAGTCTGTTGACTGATATATCGGCAGATGGAAGCTTCTGGCTTAGGGGTTACTTTCTTCTATTCCATGCATTGAGGATTGTGCCCAGCCCCAATCCGGCAAGGGAATAGATGCCCCCAAACAAAATCAATTCAGGCTGCGGCAGATTGATTTTATGAAATGCCACCATATTAGCTGCGCTGAATGTTGCATATTCTGCAAGCATATACATAACGCCAAACGCAATGGGGGAGCACCACTTCCATGTCCCCCAGTAATTATTTTTTCCAATCAGCAGCGAAGATATAAATGTTGCAGTTGGGAGCAGCACCCACAAAAACATAATGCTATACCCCATTGCATCTTGGCCGCTGGGGAACCACCAGAACGATATCAGCGAAACCGCCCATATTCCAACATAAATTGAAATTAAAATCAATTTTGATAATTGATTCCTGCTTTTCACAGTATCTGTACTTTCTTCTAAATAACCGAAATATTTTGACATGGAAACCTCCTCCTTTCCTTTTAACAAAAGATCAAGGCTGACATCATATAAGTCGCTCATCTTTATGACGCTGACAATGTCCGGGTATGTTTTTCCAGTTTCCCAATTTGAAATTGTCTGCCGGCTCACGCCAAGCGCTTCTGCAATTTGTTCTTGTGTAAGATTCGCTTCCATCCGTGCATTTTTAATTTTTGCGCCAATCTCCATTCTCCTTACCTCCTTTTGCCCATTTTAAACGAATAGAAGGCCTATCGTCTATCAAACAGCTTTGGAATGGCTGTTTTCCCATGTCAAAATGTTTTTGCAACGCCCCAAACAACACACAAATTCCTTTTACAGGCTACTTTGCAGTTCCTTGCGCTTCTTGCTGACTTTTTGTATATAACCCAGCATAAGGTTCCACAACGCCTTCCCGGCAATGAGGAACAATGCGCCCATAAGGATGGAAAAAAGCAGGGCAGCCGGCGCCCCAGCTTCATAGGAACCAAACCGGAACATGACATAGGGCACTTGGAACCCAAACAAAAAACCTGTAAATTTCAGGATGCCAGCCACTGGGGCAAGGATTCCGGAAATCATCAGGCCTACGGACAATACGCCCGCCATTGGGATGACAAACATCCCGCTAAGGCCAGCCATGCTATAGAACACAAGGAGGGCGCCAAGCTTTTGCCAGCTAAATTTGCTGTCTTTTGCAATGGAACCGCCCAGATATGCTTTCGCCAATTCCTTGGGACCGCCCAGCCGTTCTATGATTTTTTCCGGAGGGACGTTCTGCAGTTCCAATTCCTGCATTTCACTTTTGATCTCTTTTACAATATCTGCCCTTTCTGAAATTGGCATTACCTTTAGGTACTTGTCTATTTGTTCCAGATATGTTTCTAATAAGGTATTCATAATTTCTATCAGTCCTTTCTGGGCACGTACACGCTCTGACCTGAAATGTGGATGTTTTACCCATTCTTTCCTTTTAGTTCCGATATTGCAGACAGCAAATGTTCCCATTCCCCATTCATGGCATCCAGATATTCCTTCCCCTTGCCTGTGATGGTGTAATATTTCCGGGGCGGGAGGCCCTCTGTTGTTTCTTTCCATGTGGATGTCAGGTATCCTTCTTTGAGGAGCCTGCGGAGCAAGGGGTAAATGGTGCTCTCTTTTGCTGCCAGCATTGGGTATTTTTCCAGTTCGCTGATAATTTCGTAGCCATAGCGGGGCCTTTGCTCCATCATAAGCATAATGCAATATTCCAGCGTGCCGCGCTTAATTTGTGATTTCCAGTCTTCAATGTTTGGCATTAGGGTTCTCCTTTCTATATACATCGTACCACATAGTACATAGCATGTCAATAGTATATTGGGTCGGTCTGCAAGTCAGGGCTGCCCGCCCTTACACAAAGCAAGGGCAGCTCCCCAGCCAATGCGCTCAGCCAAGAAGCCGCCCTCTTTCCTTCCTATAATAACAAATCCCTGCCGCATCCGCCAAAAACCATCCAATTGGGATTGCCCACCAAATCCCTGCCACGCCAAAGGCCGGGACTGGGGAAAGCAGGTAAGCCAGAAGTACCCGGGTGCCAAGGGAAATCACAGTCAGGACTACGGACATACCTGGCCTGCCCACCGCCCGGTATAAGCCGTACAGCAAAAACAGGCATCCAATCCCGCTGTAAAAAACCCCTTCAATCCGCAGGTAACGGACGCCTTCCCGGACAACCTCTGTTTCTGCACGGTCAATAAACAGTTCCATCAGCGGCTGGGCAAATACAAAGACCGCCCCGGAAACCGCCATGCTGAACACCACCGCGGCAGCCACCGCCCCTTTCAGCCCTTCCCGGATGCGCTCTTTCTTTTTTGCCCCATAATTTTGGGCAATAAAGGTAGAAAACGCATTCCCAAAATCCTGCACTGGCATATAGGCAAAAGCATCTATTTTTACCGCTGCCGCAAAAGCCGCCATAATGGCAGGCCCAAAGCTGTTGACAAGCCCCTGCACCATCAGGATCCCCAAATTCATCACCGACTGCTGCACACAAGTCAGAACGGAAAACCCTGCAATTTCCTTAACACAGGCGCCACGGACCTTCCGGCAGCCCCAGATCCCGGAAAACTGCGGGCACCGAAGCAGCGCATAGACGGCAATCCCTATCCCGGATCCATACTGGGCAATGACCGTTGCCTTTGCAGCGCCAGCCACCCCCTGCCCAAGCCCCAGCACATACCAAAGGTCAAGCACAATATTCAGTCCGGCAGAACTTGCCAGAAAAACCAGCGGCACCAATGAATTCCCCACTGCCCGGAGGAAAGCCGCAAAATAATTATACAAAAATGTTGCAGAAATCCCACAGAACACCACCAGCAGGTATTCCCGCATACCGCCCCAGACTTCTTCCGGCACTTTGAGGAATACGCGGATTCCATCCAAGGCTGCAAAGGCTAGGATATTCAATAAGAGCGTCAGCCCTGCAATTAATGCAAAGGACGCCCAAATGCTCTCCCTTAACCCCTCCATGTCCTGCTGCCCATACCGGATGGAAAATACCGCCCCGCTGCCCATGCACAGCCCCAGCAAAATGGACGTCAGGAATGTCATCAGCGTAAATGCAGAGCCTACGGCAGCCAGGGCATTGCTCCCCAGAAATTTCCCCACAATCAGCGTATCTGCCACATTATAGCACTGCTGGAGCAGGTTCCCCAGGATCATGGGGACAGCGAATTTCAGCATGGAGCCCATCACCGGCCCTTTCGTTAAATCTCCGTCCATGTCCCTTCATTTCCCCCAGTTTTTTTCCCAGCCCAAACAAACATCACAACCCCAAGGGCTAAAATAAAGACAGAAATAAGCTGGGAGGTGGACAGGAAGCCGAACTCTCCCCGGTAGTCATTCCGCAGCATTTCAATAAAAAACCTGCCAATGCTGTACAGGATGCAGTAAGCTGCTGACACCTTCCCCCTCCGCGGCTGCTTTTTCGCATAAGCCATCAAGAGGAACGCCATGGCAAAATCCCCAACAGCAGAATAAATCTGGGTAGGGATTAAAGAAATTCCATTGGGGGCGTAGTCAGACTGCCAATATTTGATGCTGAAAAAGGAATCTGTTTCCCGCCCATAGCAGCATCCGGCAAAAAAGCACCCAATCCGGCCGCAGCCCTGGGCAAAAGCCACTGCTGGGAGCACTAAGTCTAAATAGGAAAGGAAATCCACCTTCTTATAGCGGCAATACCCCCATCCAGTCAGGACGCCGCCAATAATTCCGCCATAGACAACCCATCCATTCTGGAAATTCCATAAAATGGATGGGTCTTTCAGAATATCTTTGAAACTTACTGTGAAATAAAGAATTTTGCTTCCGGCTGCGCCGCCTAAGACGGCGCACCAGAAAATGCCAAACAGGATATCTGGATCCAGCCCCCGCTTCTTTGCACGTTTTTCACTGATTAGCAATGCGCTCATATACCCGATTGCCACCATTACCCCATACAAATGTATTGTCAGCGGCCCTATGTTTAAATCATTAATCATAATTTCCTCCAAATTCCCGTTTTTACCGCTGCCCCATTAGCCGGCAGGATGTTCCCCTGCTGCCGGAACCTTGCGGTTTACTTCAAAAAAGAATACCAGCCTTACGCCGATCCCATTACCGTCTACCCATGCCTCGTCTGCAGAAGAAAACAGGACCGCCATTATTTCACGGACTGTCTTCCCCATTTCCTTCAGCAGGAGAATCGGCCCCCCGGACAGCTCAATGGTAGAATGCTTCTTATTGTCTGTGTCAATCTCAATGTTCAGGTTAAGGTATTTCGCCAGCAGCAGGGCAGACCTGCTCATCAGGTCAAACCGCTCTTTCCTGGCTTCGTCTTCCACAAAATTACTGTCCTTCGCAGACTCGTCTGACTGCTTGACCATTGCGGCAATTTCCTGTTTCATCTGTTCTTCGCTGATGTCGCCTTCCGGCACTTCCCATGTCCCTCCTTCCTCTAATTTGCGCATGTTGGATTCCCGCTCCGCTTGGCTTAAATCGTAGTAGTTCCTTACAACCTTCATACAATATACCCCTTTCTATAATTTATTTTTCCTTATCCTTGCGGTAATTCCCTGAATAGTATCTCACAATATAGTGAATTACTCTTTCTAAAACTATTATATATAATTATTGAAACAAAGTAAAGGAGAATACGCATGGATTACGGAAAATTAGAATTACACATTAATGAACTTCTGACATCAAGAGGAATTTCAAAAAACCAGATATGCAAAGATTTAGATATTCCCCGCTCTAATTTCAACCGATACTGCAAAAATGAATTCCAAAGGCTGGATGCGGGTCTGGTTTGTAAACTATGCCATTATCTGAACATTGAAATCAGTGAGCTTATTACTTACCAGCCGCCGCAATAGCCACGATGCCAGCAAAGACGCCCTGCTCCCCTTGCAGATTGTCCCATGTTTCCCTAAAGGATACCATTATTCGGGACAGATTTCAATTCATTTTTTCTTAAATTTTTATGTTCTTTTCCGGGCATGTATTTTTTGGGGGGGCAGGCAGCTAACTTGATGCCCGTTAGCTTGCTGCTGGGTATTTGGCTCCGCCATAACAGTATCAGCCCTCTATGGCCCACCTGGCATGGCTCCCCTTATCCCCTTTTTTAATTACCAGTTTCCGGTCTATCTGTTCTTTCAGTTCTGCCACATGGGAAATAATCCCTACCAGCCTGGTATCCCCTGCCAGTTCATTCAGGATCCCAATTGCCCTGTCCCTTGCTTCGTCGTCCAGAGATCCAAACCCTTCGTCAATAAACATGGTATCCAAATGCACCTTCCCTGCCGTATTCTGGATAACGTCCGCCATGCCAAGGGCCATGGAAAGGGCTGCCAGAAAGGACTCTCCCCCGGAAAGGGTTTTCACATCCCGTATTTTGTCTGTTACCAGATCATATACGTCAAGGTCTAGCCCAGCTTCCCCCTGCCTGCCCAGGTGTTCCACATCCCGGCACTGGAGTATGAACTGGTTCCCATTGATTTTCACCAGACGGCGGTTCGCTTCGGCAATAATAGAATGGAAATAACGGCGCTGGACATAAGTCTGGAAATCCAGCCGGACATGCTGGGGCAGGTTCCCATTTGCAGTTTTATCCAAATTGCTTACTATTTCATACTGTTTCTTGAAAACCTCCCGCTCCTGATACAGCCTTGCAAGCTGCTTCTTAGCCTGCTGGTTCCTTGCCTTGATGGCTGCAGCCTTTAATTTCTCCTGTTCCAGAAGCTTAGCCTCCTGTTCCAGCAGACGGCTTTGTTCCAGCAAACAATCCGTTTCCGCCGGCTCTTTGCCCTTTAGCTGCTGTTCCAGCAATTTTTGGTTCCGCTGCTGTTCTGCCAGAATGCCTTTGTTTTCCGCAATGGCGCGGCTTAGCTTCTGCAAGGAAGCTTCGGCTTTTACCCTGCTGCCCTCAAGGGAGGATTTTTCTTTCTCAGCCTTTGCCAGCCGCTGCTTTAATTCCCGGGCTTCTGGGAAGGGCAGTTCCTGCTGCAGCAGCCCCGCAGCTTGGCTGGCGGTTTCAAAAGCCAGGTTTGCCTGATACTGTTTCTGGACCAGCCCCTCCTGCCGCTGTTCCAAAGCGGCCTGCTCCTGCCGCAGCTGTTCCAGTTTTTCCTGCTGCTGCACCAGAAGCTTCTCCTGCTGCCTGGCTTCTTCCAAACGGATGGCCGCCTGCCTGCCTTTTTCCATGCACCCGGCTAAGGCTTGGGATATCCCTTCCGGCTGGAAGCCTTCCCCAAACATCCGGGTTCCGTCCTGCCATAAAAGGGAGCGTTCTTTTCTGCTGTTTTCCTGCGCTTTTAAAAAATGTTCCCGGCGCTGGCTAAGGTCCTGGTCGGCCTGTTCCCGCGCCTGTTTGGCTTCTTCTACCTGCTGTTCCGTTACTGCATGGGCAGAAAGCTGGGCTTTCTCAGGGTGCTCCAACGCGCCGCACACCGGGCAGGGCTGTCCTTCCTCCAAATCTGCTGCCAGAAGCCCAGCCTGCTCCGCGATAAAGCTTTTGTTTTTCCATTCATACTCCTGGCTTTTTTCCTGGAACAGAAGCAGGGCCTGCCCTACCCTTTCCTGCTCCTGCCGTTCCTTTTTTTCACAGGCTAAGAGCCGTTTGTGGGTTTTTGACATTTCTTCTAACAGGGACTGCTTTGCCATTAGCTCCCTGTTTGCTTCTGCAAGCGCAGGGATTTGTGCAGCGGCTTCCGCCAAGGCAGCTATTTGCTCCCCGCATCCCTGTATCATAGTTTGAAGATGGGACAGCTTTTCCTTTGTTTGGGACACTGCCGCCCCTATTTCCTGCTGTTCCCTCTGGGCATGGGCAGCCGCCTCCTGCTTTTCTTTCAGTAGGCTGTATTTGGGCAGAAGGCTCCGCCACCCGGCAATTTCCTCGGATAATTTGGGAAGCTGCGTTTCTAACTGTTGGCGCAGTTCCCTAAGCCGCCCTGTTTCTTCCTTTTCCTGTATGCCCTGCTGCCCCAGCAGTTCCATGCGGGAGCGGATTGCTGCGCTGGCTTTCTGGGCTTGCTGGAACAGTTGCTTGGTTTCCTTTGCCTGACGGAGCTTCCATGCGGTTTCCTCTGCCAGCCTGCGGTTTTCCTGCTCCTGTTCCCGGATTTCCGTTTCCTTCCCTTCCAGTTCTTCCAGTAAAAGGCCAAGGGTTTCCTGTATTTGTTCCGGGCTTGTTTCCAAACGGCTGCTGATTTCCTCCCACCCGCCGGCATATTTGCTCCCCGGCAGGTATGCGACGCCTTTTATTTCGTGGGCGCACAGCTTGCGGTTGTCCTCTAATTTCCCATACAAGGATTTGCTCTGCTCCCGCAATTTTATCTGGATGGCAGCATATGCCCTGGTATCAAAAATCCTTGCAAATATTTCTTTCCGCTCTTTGGAAGAAGCATGGAGCAGCTTAATAAATTCCCCCTGGGCAATCATGGCGATCTGGGTGAACTGGGGGGCTCCTATCCCAAGGATTTCCACTATTTTCTCATTGGTTTCCCGCATTTTCCCCGGAAATTCCTGCCCATCCGGCATCCATAAGGCCACGGAAGCGTTTTCTTTTGCCAGCGTGTATTCCCCCTCTTTATTTTTCCGCCTGCTCATCCTCCGGTAATTGGGGTTCCTGCGGACAGTATAGGTATTTCCGCAGTAACGGAAGGTAAATTCCACATAAGTAGGGGTATCCGGGGCTGCATACTGGCTGCGCATCATGTCGCCTTCCCGGCTCCCGCCGCTGGTTTGGTCGAACAGCGCATAAGTGATGGCGTCAAAAATAGTGGTTTTCCCGGCCCCTGTGTCCCCAGTAACCAAAAATACCCCCTGGGCGGCATCTGCAAAATCTATTGTTTCCTGCCCTGCATAAGAGCCAAAGGCAGACATTACAAGCTTTACTGGCTTCATATGGTTTCCCCTCCCCACTGTTCCAAAATAGACGCTATGATCCCTTCTTCCTCGCTGCCCATAGGCTGTCCCTGCATTTCCTGGTAAAATGCCCGGAAAGCCTCCATAGGCTGGAGCAGGGCGCTGCCTTCCCCCTCCGGTTCCAGCATGTTCCTTGTCCTTGTGTTGTCCACCCGCAGCTCTAAAATAGAATCATAAACTTCTTCCAGCTGCTCTTTGGGGCGGTAAGGCTCTTTTTCATCCGTCAGCGTCACGCTGATAAAATCGTGGCAGTTTTCCTTGGTCGCCCGCCCCAGGATTTCTTTCAGCAGCCCCCGTTCCCGGCGGACCTCCTGAATGGGCGCCAAGGGAATGGAAGTAAGCTGGATTTCCTGTCCCTTGGCTCCAAGCTCCGCCATAGTGACAGCCTTTTTATGGAACTCCTCGCTGACAGAATATTTCAGGGGCGTGCCGCAGTAACGGATATGGGGGGATTTCACCATCTGCGCCCCATGGATATGCCCAAGGGCCACATAGTCAAACTGCTCCACCACGGATGCATCCACATTGTCCAGGCCGCCTACCGTAAGGACGGACTGTTCGGAATCGCAGCCCTGCGGCTTCTGCCCCTGGTTGGTGTAAAACTGGTGGGACAGCAGCACGTTCCGCTGGCTGAAATCAATCCCTTCCCTGCCAAGAACCTCCCGCACTGCCGTTTCATAGTCAGTAACTATGCCCTCCGCAAACAGGTGGCGCACATAGCCCGGCTTGAGGAAGGGGAGGAGATAGAAATTCACCTCGCCATGCACATCCTGCAGCACAACTTTTTTCAGGTGTTCTTCTGGATGGGAAGGGGCGGACGCGGATAAGTAAATCTGGTGCTTTTCCAGGAACGCGCTGGCATAGGACAGGCGCTGGGGATTGTCATGGTTCCCGGCAATGATAAGGACGGGAATCTGTGGTGTGAGTTCCGCCAGTTCCTGCAAAAATCCGTCAAAAACAGTATAAGCATCCCCGGACGGCACGGAACGGTCAAAAATATCGCCGCAGATTAAAACAACATCCGGGCGGTGCTCCTTTGCCAACGCCACAATCTGGGCGAGGGCTGCCTGCTGGTTTTCTTTTAAATTGTAAGAATGGAGCTGCTTTCCTATGTGCAAATCCGATAAATGAAAAATTTTCATACTTACTCCCTTACTTTTGTATTACTCTGGTGGTTTCATCCCCCCCAGAAATTTACTGTTGCCCTCCCAGCTTTTCCATAATCCTGCCCATCCTCTCGTCCTTGATGTGGTAAACCCTCTGCTGCGGCCATGGAAGCCCCAGGATATACGCCCGGTCGCTGCGCTGCAGGCAGTCCAGTTTCTGCAGGAAGCCTTCCTGGTCCTGCTGCCGTTCCCGGCCAAAATCGCAGGGGCAATATTCCCCCTGCGGCTGGCTTGCCTGCTCCACAACCCGGCGGAAATGGGGGATGCCGTTTTTCCCATATTCACGGACATAGGAAACCTTGGGGTGGGCATGGCCTTGGCCGGGCTCATCCAGCAGGATAATCCCTTCCTCTAAATAATAACGCCACACCACTGCGCCTGCCCGATCCTCTGAAATAGGGAAGTCCAGCTCCTGTACAATCTGCCCTACCGTATGGCCTAACGCAGCCAAGTGCCGGATAGCCCCGCCATAGGCTGCGTCGCTTATAAAATCAGATAAGGCTTGGTTAAAATATTGGCGTTCCAAAAAAATCCCTCCATCTGTCAGGCTATTTTCAGATACCGTTTCAAATCTTCCATCTGCTTCTTTGCCTGCTGGTACCCTTCTTCATATAAAACTGTCAGCTTTTCCGGGTCTGACTCTGTCCTGCCTACCCCATGGGTGGTTTCCGGGGCAATCACAAAAATTTCCCCCGCCTGTTCCCGCTCCATCAGTTCCTGGATACATGCATTGTAGCGTTCCGGCCTGCTCTTGATGTCCTCTGCCACTTTGGGGTATTTTTTATACAGCTTTCTGGAAATATCCCCGGCGCGCTCCGGCTTTTTCACATAGCCCCGCTCCCTTGTCAGGATTACGATATTTTTGTCGCACCCTTCCTGGATGGCATGTTTGTAGGGGATGGAATCAGACAGCCCCCCGTCCAGATAATACCGTTTCCCCACCTTTACTGGCTGAAACAGGATGGGCAGCGCGCAGCTTGCCACTATCACGTCAAATTTATCATCCCGCCTTGGCACTTCTAAATACTCTGGTTCCCCAGTATGGATATTTGTCACGCAGGCCTCCACTTTTCCCGGGAATGCCTCAAAAGCTTCATAATCAAAAGCTTCCAGCTTATTGGGCACCTCGTCAAACACAAACGGAATATTATAAAAACTCTTGTCCTTGAGGAGATGGCGCATCCCCATATACCGCTTATCATTCATATATTTCTGGGCAATTTCCAAATTCCTGCCCTTCTGCTTAGCCAGATAAGATACCCCGTAAGCGATTCCGGCAGATACCCCGATAAAGTAATCTGGCATAATATTTTCCTCTAATAATGCATCTGTGACGCCGCAGCTAAATAATGTCCGGCTTGCGCCGCCCTCCATGGTAATTCCAACTTTCATTCTATATTTCTTTCCTTTCATTACTATTGCGCCCTAGAGCGTGTCTGAAAATTGCTTTCTGACAGATATATTCTACAATTTGTGGGAGATTTTTGCCAAATGAAGGAGGCGTAGCGGGCTACGTTGACTGAATTTGGCAGAAATATGCCGCAAATTAGGGGATGCAGATGGCGGGAATGAATTTTCAGACACACTCTAGCACTGCGCACCCAATCTTCCCATAGTATTTTACAAGATTTCCATTTTATTTACAATCTGTCTTTTTCACGGAAATTCCTGCCCTCCCCAGACAGTTCCTGTCCAATCTGCAAAAATAACATATTACAATTTCTCTCGTTTTCCGTTATAATTACAGTAGAAAAAACAGCGACACTAAAAGAGAAAGGTGAAAAATGGATGGAACAAAAGGTTTACCAAGAATACGTTGAAATCCTGCGGGAAGAACTGATACCAGCCATGGGCTGCACAGAGCCAATTGCCGTGGCATACTGTGCCGCACTGGCAAAACAGGCCTTGGGCTGCTTCCCTGAGAAAGTAACAGTAAAAGCCAGCCCAAATATTATTAAAAACGTAAAAAGCGTTATCGTCCCCAACACTGGCGGGCAGCGGGGAATTGCTGCCGCCGCGGCAGCAGGGATTGTAACCGGGGACGCAGACGCAAAACTGCAGGTGCTTGCAAATATTACGCCGGAACAGATTAAAGAAATCAGCCATTGCTTAACACAGGCAGAATTCCTTGTAGAAAAATCAGAAAAAGATTACGTATTCCATATCGAAGCCTGCCTGTCCGCAGAGGGGCATACCGCCAAAGCCGAAATCGCAGGGCACCATACCAATGTCATCCATCTGGAAAAAGACGGGGAACCCCTATTGCACAAGGATTACATAGAACAGGCCTGCACCCACGCCACAGACAGGAGCCTGCTTACCGTTGCGCAGATTGTGGAATTCGCCAATGCCGTAACTATTGCAGACATCCAGGAAACCCTGCAGCGGCAGATTGATTTTAACACAGCCATTGCAGAGGAAGGGTTAAACAACGACTATGGGGCAAATATCGGCAGCATCCTTTTAAAATCCTATGGCCGGAGCATCCACAACCGGGCAAAGGCCTACGCAGCGGCAGCATCAGATGCAAGGATGAACGGCTGTGAGCTTCCTGTCATTATTAATTCCGGCAGCGGCAACCAAGGGCTGACTGCATCCCTGCCCGTCATTGCCTATGCGGAAGAACTCCATGTATCCCAGGAAACCCTTTACCGGGCGCTGGCAATTTCCAACCTTGTGACAATCCATTTAAAAACAGGCATCGGCCCGCTTTCCGCCTATTGCGGCGCTACCAGCGCAGGGTGCGGCGCGGCGGCCGGCATTAGTTACCTCTTTGGCGGGGACGTCAGCGAAATCACCCACACAGTAGTCAATGCCGTTGCCATCGGTTCCGGCATGATTTGCGATGGGGCAAAAGCAAGCTGCGCTGCAAAAATCGCTTCTGCCGTAGAAGCCGGGCTGCTTGGCATGCAAATGCAAAAAAGCGGCAGCCAGTTCCATAGCGGGGATGGCATAGTTGTAAAAGGCGTGGAAAATACCATCCGGAATGTAAACATCCTTGCAAGCGTGGGAATGAAAGAAACCGACCAGACCATTATACAGCTTATGACAGAAACCCCCAAAAATTGCTAGGGCGTACACAAAACATGCGTTCTACTAACTATATTCCAGAATTTGCCATTCCTTCTTGCAGCTCTCCTGTACCCGCTGGAAGCCGGACTTGTAATTTTTTTCCAAACGAGTATAATAGCAGGTAGGACGTTACATATAAAAAAGACATAAAAAGGAAATAAGGAGGAGCTTCCATGAACCAGCCGCAGGAATTTTGCATGACCTATTCAGGCCTGATTCCCCAGAAAGATGGGAAAAAAATTGTACGTGTCGTTTTTGAACGGGGCAAAGATTATGCCGAAGGGATTGTGCCTTCCGGCCTGATTGAAAAATCCTCCGGGTTTACCAAAGAAGAATTGCAGCAGTTAAGCGGTTACCTGATACAAAATGGGGACGATAT
>Ga0137308_100428_pt1 | contig 71246 bp, 67 predicted proteins | sample Inofrocosms_June_FD_97181 | JGI IMG/M metagenome (GOLD analysis project Ga0137308, IMG submission 97181) | Mouse cecal microbial communities from Vienna, Austria - N-Acetylneuraminic and N-Acetylglucosamine D2O microcosms_June | ecosystem: Host-associated > Mammals > Digestive system > Large... | reverse complement strand
CCGCTATTAACGACCTGCACCCTTTCCAGGGGTGTCCCTTCAGCCATCTTGGGTACATCTCCAGATATAGCTAAACTATATTATTCACAATATTTCCGAATCAAAAGGGATTCGGTCGGAGAGGGATCTCCAGCGGAGAGGGTGGGATTCGAACCCACGCGCCCTTGCGGACAAACGGTTTTCAAGACCGCCTCGTTATGACCACTTCGATACCTCTCCGTGTTCGTTTCGCGCTCCCGGTTTCGGTCGAGCGCAAAAATTATTCTAGCAAAGATAGACTTGCCTGTCAACCTATTTTTTTATTTTTTTATCAGCTCTTTTTTTACTCTCCATTTCTGTCCCGCTCAGAGGGACTCCCGCCTGCATTTTTTCGCCTTCCGGCGTTTATATGTCCTGTGTCCCCAGCAGCGCTTCCGCCACCGTCATATCCTCCGGTGTAGTCACTTTCATATTACTGTAAGACCCTTCCACCAGCCGGACCTTACAGTCCGTAAAAGTTTCCACCACCATGGCATCATCCGTGATAGAAATTCCCTCCTGCAAAAGCCTCTCCTTCTCCTGCATCAGTCTTTCGTAGGCAAATAAAATCAATGGGGCGTCGAAAACCTGGGGCGTCTGCACCTGCCACATAAAGTTTCTGTCCGGTGTCTGCCTTGCAAACCCGATTTCATCCACGATCTTTATGGTATCTTTCACAGGCATTCCCGCCGCACAGGCGTGATCCCTTTCTACTGCCTCATAGCAGCGTTTCAGGATTTCCTCCGTCAGAAAGGGTCTCGCGCCATCCTGAATAAAAATATAGCCGTCATGACCGAAAGCACACCGATTCTCCCCACCGCGCGCCGCCGCGCTGCCCCTGGCAGCCAAAAGGCCGTTATACACGGAATCATACCGCTCTTTTCCCCCTGCCACAACAGTCGTCACTTTGTAAAAACCATACTTCGTCACAATATCTTTTTTTACATAAGAAATATCCTCTGCACTGGTGACAAGGATGCAGTCATCAATCACAGAGGAGACTTCTATCGCATGTAATGCGTACCATATAAGCGGTCTGTCCCGCAAAAGCATATACTGCTTTGCCACATCACTCTCCATGCGGCTGCCGCGTCCCGCCGCCAGCACAATGGCAGTGCATCTCTTTTTATCGATCATTCATTCACTCCCGCTCTGCGTCCCACTCCTACGGGCACACCTCCAAATGGCCTGCCATTTACCCTTCCTGCCAGGCCAGGCTATATACCCTCTCCGAGCTTTAAATTCGGTACAGCATTCAGATCATACCCATGCCGCACGCCTTTCACATACTCGTAATATCCCGCCGCACCGATCATTGCCGCATTGTCCGTACACAGCAGGGGCGACGGATGGTAAAACGTCACACCGCATTCTTCACAGGCTGTTGTAAGCGCTTCTCTGAGCGCCGTGTTGGATGCCACGCCGCCGGCTATGGCAAATTTCTTTATGCCGCAGGATTCCACCGCATGCATGGAATGCTCTGCAAGCACATCCACCACCGCTTTCTGGAAGGATGCCGCCACGTCAGCCTGACAGAAGGATTCTCCCTTCATCTCGCAGGAATTGAGATAGTTCAGCACCGCTGATTTCAATCCGCTGAAGCTAAAATCATAGTCGGAATCTCCCACTTTTGCCCTTGGAAAAGCGATGGCTTCCGGGTTCCCCTCTCTGGAAACTTTATCAATTTTCGGCCCACCGGGATAACCCAGCCCGATCGCGCGCGCCACCTTGTCAAACGCTTCTCCCGCCGCATCATCCCTGGTGCGTCCCAGAATTTCATATTCCCCGTAGTCCTTCACCACTACAAGATGGGAATGTCCACCAGAAACTACAAGACAGACAAAGGGTGGTTCCAAGTCTCTGTTCTCTATATAATTTGCACTGATATGCCCTTCAATGTGGTGCACGCCGACCAGCGGAATCCCCGATGCAAAACTGACCGCCTTCGCCGCAGACACGCCCACCAGAAGCGCACCCACAAGCCCCGGGCCATAAGTAACTGCGACAGCATCTATATCGGAAAGCTTTTTCCCTGCCTGCAAAAGCGCCTCCGCCATCACCTGATTGATCTTTTCGATATGCTTGCGGGACGCAATCTCAGGCACCACCCCCCCGTAGAGCGTATGCAGATCGATCTGGGAGGATATCACATTTGATAACACTTCCCTGCCGTTTTCCACCACAGCCGCAGCTGTCTCATCACAGGAAGTTTCCACCGCCAGAATCGTCACGGTTTCCCCGATATTTCCCATTGCTCACTCCTCCACAAGTTCCCAGCCGAGAATCTTCCAGTGCTCGTCCTCATCCTGTCTGAGTACAAACCGTTCCTGTGACGGTACCCGGCCTCCGCCCTGCTGTTTCAGATAAAACGTGCAGTATAATCTGGCACAGGAATATTCATTCTGTGTAAAGTATTCCACATCGGTACTGGAAGAAACCTCATAGCTTGCAACTGTAAGCTGCCGGCCCTTCATCTCCGCAATATCATCCCGCAGATCCTGCAGATACTGCTCCTGCGTCTTATTTGCCACCAGTTCCGCGTCATACAGCATCTGAATCTTACCGGCAAGCTGGACAAGCTCCTCGTCGGAATAAGTCTCATTGTAGAAACATTCCGTGATTTCCGCATAATACTTCACCACTTCCTTGGGTGTGGGCGGATAATTATGCTCCAGATCCCGCATCAGAATGCTCTGCACCACAGTGGCGGCAATCGCCTCCTCCACTTCCTGCCGTTTCGCCCGATGACCCAGACTATAGTAATAAACCAGAATAATTACCGCAAGAACAACCGCTATAACTACCGTCTTAGCAATCTTTGAACCTTTCATCTTCCCCTCCTGTATCCGACTGCCTTACTCTCTCTTTATATATCGGCTGCTTCGTCCTGATTCCAAAGCATACCTTCCTGTCTGTCATTCCTCATCCTGAAAGAGGAGATCCACGCTTCTGCCGTCCCTGGCTGCCACCGCATTCGGAAAAATTTTTCTTACCTCCCGCATATAATCCTCCGGGCGCATCAGCGACGGGCTGTAATGTGTCAGCCACAGCTCCCGCGCTCCGGCGCGCTTTGCCATATCTGCCGCCTCGTAGAACGTCATATGCTTATATTCTTTCGCCTTCTGCTGCTTCTCCGGCTCACCGTACATTCCCTCGCAGATAAACAGATCTGCTCCGGACGCATGTTTCACAATACTCTCTGTGGGCCTCGTGTCCGTACAGTAAGTGACCTTTAAGCCTTTTCTCGCCGCCCCCAGCACCATGTCTGGAGTAAAGGTATGTCCATCCGCCTCTATTATCTCACCTTTTTGCAGGAGATTCCAGTAGTTTCTCGGAATATTCAGCGCCTGCGCCTTCTCCACATCAAATTTGCCAATGCGGTCAATCACGATACTGTAACCATAGCAGACCACATTGTGGTTGACACGGTACGCCTCTATCCGAAATCCGCCGAAGGAAAACACCTGCTCCTGCTCGGTGATCTCCCTACAGACAATCTCAAAGGGAAGTTCCGGAGCAATCACCCGCAGGGAATTGACTACTCTGGTTAACCCCTTCGGACCAATTAAAAGCAGCGGCTCCGTGCGCTCTGCATTGCCCATAGTGAGCAGCATCCCCGGAAGGCCGCTGATATGATCCGCGTGAAAGTGGGTGAAACAGATCACATCAATCGGCTTCGGACTCCAGCCCTTCTCCTTCATGGCGATCTGGGTTCCCTCCCCACAGTCAATCAGTATACTTTTTCCATTGTACCTCGCCATCAGCGAAGTAAGCCATCTGTACGGCAGAGGCATCATCCCTCCCGTACCGAGCAAACAGATATCTAACATATCTTCCTCCATGCAGGCCGCCTGACTGATTTCCAAAGTCTGCGCCCGACTTCAAAACGGAGGCAGTCTACAGCAGTTCCTTCCGCTCCCACCGCTTCACGGGCACGGCAAATCCGGCAACCATCTTCTCGTAACATGTCTCACACAGATCAAAACTTTCGCTTTCTCCGTCTTTGGAACCGAAAAAACCGAAATCGTGATCCACATGAATGCACTCTTCTTTCAAAATGCCATTTTTTACCAGCAAATGTTTGCCGCAGGCATTGCAGACTACCTTGGTCAACTCTCTGTCTTCATTATACTCGCGCATGACAATCCTCCTTATAAAAGCTGCTGTATTCATTCTAGCAGACAAAAGGCATAATAACAGTGGTAATTGTTCCATGCGCTGCCTATCTCTTCCACATAATCACTGCGTCTTCGGTTGGTTTCTCATAAAAATCCGGGCGGATTCCCTCGGATACAAAACCCAGCTTCTCATACAGGCCGATAGCTGCCGCATTGCTGACCCGCACTTCCAACGTATAAGCCGTCAGACCGGCCCGGTCACCTTTCTCCATCAGATACCGCAAGAGTCCTGTCGCCACGCCGCGCCTTCTGGCTTCGGGAGTCACCACCACATTGGTGATATTCCCCTCTCCCGCAATCAGCAGCAGACCGCAGCCGCCGAGAAGCTGTCCGTCCTCCTCCGCCACAAAATACGCGGTATCTTCCTTTTCGATCATCTGCAAAAAGGAAGCCGCCGACCACGGCATGGAAAAGGTTTCTTCCTCCAGGCGGCTGATAAACGGCACATCCTCCCGCCTCATTTCCCGATATACGATCATAAGGACTTTTCACGCTCCTTTTCGGCGCGCTCCCGTTCCGCCTGTGAGAGCCGCAGATACTCCGGTGCAAAAGCTGCCCCGTCCACTGCCCTCCCCTCCGCATAATAGCGTGCGCCAAGCGCGGCGACTGCCGCTGCCGACTGCCTTGCCCGGTGCAGGGGCGCCGTTGTATACGGCACATGCATGCTCTGTTCCATCCGCTCCTGAAAGACAGGTACACCGTCTCCCAAGAATATGACATCTCTGTCAAGTCTGTTTAAATCCCCGGCAATCTCGTCAAATGACACGGCGCACTGTTCTCTGATAACATGCATGTCAAATACAAGTCGACCATCCCTGTCGGGAATAAATTCATAAATTCCTGTGTACACCTGACTTCTTCTGGCATCCATAATCGGACACACCAGATCCCCGGCGCCGTACATCTGAAAGGCGAGCGCGTCCACAGTCGGTACCGGGACAACAGGTTTCTCAAGGGCAAAAGCCAGCCCCTTTGCCGTAGCCGAACCAATCCGCAGCCCCGTGAAGGAACCGGGCCCCGCCGCCACTGCAATGGCATCCACTGTGGCAAGATCCAGCTCAACCATCCTGCCAATCTCCTCCATCATGGGCAGAAGGGTCTGGGAATGGGTTTTCTTATACTGTACGGTATATTCCGCAATTAAATTGTCATCCTCCGCCAGTGCCACAGAAGCCACCAGCCCGGAGCTGTCAAGCGCCAATATTTTCACTTCTTCACCTTCCGCAAACCGCCGAAGCGTTTCACTCTTTCCGCTTATCTTTGCACTTTTATCTTACGGTAGTCAAACCCTTCCGTCAGATCCTTCTCAATCACAATGCGGATACATTTCTCCGGCAGAATCTCCCGGATCAGATCCGCCCATTCAATCAGACAGACTCCCTTCCCGTAAAAGCAGTCTTCATAGCCGATTTCTTCCATCTCCTCCACGTCACCGATACGGTACACATCAAAATGGTGAAGCGGCAGTCTGCCCTCCTCATAGTTGTGCAGGATTGTGAAGGTTGGGCTGTTCACAGGCTCTGCGATACCAAGCCCTGCCGCAAAGCCCTGCGCAAATACGGTCTTGCCTACGCCCAGATCGCCGGCCAGCGTATAAATTTCCCCGGAATCCGCTTTCTCTCCGAGCGCCTTTCCATATGCAAATGTGTCCGCCGCGCTGCGGCTCTCCCACATCTCAGTCATAGCATTTTCTCCATACAGAATTTGCCGTCCTTAGGCATTTTCTCACACGAGACTCAGACTTTCCAGGACAACTGTGCTGCCTTTTAAATACCGCCTCTTCTGCTGCGTATTCGAACTTCTTCCAGCGTCAGCTGCGGATCTTCACCTTCTTCGGCGGCATGTGGGTGGAGATCATCTCGATCACTTTCATCTTGCCGTCTCCCAGATCCCGTTTCGGAAAAATGCAGGCATTCACCGCCGTGGTATAAACCACTATGCTCTTTGGCGTGGAAATGGCCTTGACCATGCCCTCCCATGCCATCTGCTCCGTAACGCCGTCCTGTGATACCTGTATGCCCTCCTCCGTCAGCCTATAGTGCAGCGGCTTCCGAAATGCCGGATTGCTTTTCGCCTGGGAAGCCGCCCTCAAAAAGAGTGTCCATGGCAGATAAAGCAGAATTACCAGAGAGATAATCAGAATCAATGGCTGTCTGTTGGCTGCAAAAAGAAACAGCGTCAGCACACCTACAAGCGTCCCCATAAGTCCGGGCAGTCGCGAATAAGTGTGCTGCAGCATATAATCATATAAAATATTGGGTGTTATTTTTACGTCAAATTCGATTTCCATACTGAAATCTATTATACTAAAAATCCCCAAAAGTGCAAGTGGAATATACTCATCTGTACACTGTCTTTTTATTCTACCGGCTCAAGCTCTTCCTCCCTGGCAAAATCTTCCGCCTCGTCAATACCGCCGTCCAGCTCTTCGATCTCCTCAATCTCTTCCAAATCATCTGCGTTCTCGAACTCTTCTTCCTCATAGGAACCGTCCTCAAACTCCAGCTCGTCATCCATGCGAAGCCGGCTGAGAAGATTCTCATCCGTGCTGAGTCTGGTGTCACGGTAGCGCCTCATACCCGTACCTGCGGGAATCAGCTTACCGATAATCACGTTCTCCTTCAGACCGATCAGGGAATCCACCTTACCCTTGATCGCCGCTTCTGTCAGAACTTTGGTGGTCTCCTGGAAGGACGCCGCCGACAGGAAGGAATCGGTGGCTAACGCCGCCTTGGTAATACCAAGCAGGATCTGCTTGCCCTCCGCAGGCTCCTTGCCCTCCTTGAACAGCTCCTCGTTCATGTCCTCATAGTCCAGAACATCCACCAGCGTGCCCGGCAAAAATTCCGTGTCGCCGCTGTTCTCAATGCGGACTTTTTTCAGCATCTGCCGCACAATCACCTCAATATGCTTGTCGGAGATATCCACACCTTGCAGACGGTACACTCTCTGCACCTCACGGAGCATATAATCCTGTACGGCACGGATACCCTTGATCTTTAACAGATCGTGAGGATTCACACTACCTTCAGTCAGCTCGTCACCGGCTTCCAGCGTCGCGCCGTCCAGCACTTTAATTCTGGAACCGTAAGGAATCAGATATGTCTTGGATTCGCCGGTCTCGTTGTTGGTGATAACGATTTCTCTCTTCTTCTTTGTATCTTTAATGGCTGCTACGCCGCCAAACTCTGCAATAATCGCCAGACCCTTCGGCTTACGTGCCTCAAAAAGCTCCTCTACACGGGGAAGACCCTGTGTGATATCGTCACCTGCCACACCACCGGTATGGAAGGTACGCATGGTAAGCTGTGTACCGGGCTCACCGATGGACTGCGCCGCGATGATGCCGACAGCCTCGCCGACCTGAACCGCCTCGCCGGTCGCCATATTGGCGCCATAACATTTCGCACAGATTCCCACATGAGAACGGCATGTCAGGATCGTGCGGATCTTAACCTCCTCCACAGGTTCACCCTTCTCATTCACGCCTACGCTCAAGATCTTCTCTGCACGGGCGGGGGTAATCATGTGGTTTCTCTTCACGATCATCCTGCCATCTCTATCCTTGATATCCTCACAGGAGAAACGACCCATAATTCTGTCTTTCAATCCCTCGATGGTCTCCTTGCCGTCCATGAAAGACTTGACTACCATGCCGGAAATTTCGTCCCTGTCCTCACAGCAATCCATCTCACGGATAATCAGTTCCTGCGAAACGTCCACCATTCTTCTGGTCAGATATCCAGAGTCAGCGGTACGAAGCGCGGTATCGGACAATCCTTTACGTGCGCCGTGCGCCGACATGAAATACTCCAGCACATCCAGACCTTCACGGAAGTTGGACTTAATGGGCAGCTCGATGGTACGACCTGTGGTATCCGCCATCAGACCGCGCATACCCGCAAGCTGTTTGATCTGCTGGTTGGATCCACGTGCACCGGAATCCGCCATCATATAGATGTTGTTATATTTATCCAGACCGGAGAGCAGCACTTCCGTGAGCTCCTTATCCGTGTCGTTCCAAGTTTCCACGACCGCCTTGTATCTCTCCTCCTCCGTACACTTTCCTCTGCGGAAGTCCATGGAGATCCTGTCTACGGTAGCCTGGGCTGCCTCCAGCATCTCCGCTTTCTTCGCAGGCACCGTCATATCGGAAATGGAAACGGTCATAGCCGCCTGTGTGGAATATTTATAGCCGGTCGCCTTGATCATGTCAAGCACCTCAGCCGTCCGCACTGCGCCATGGATGTTGATAACCTTCTCAAGTATCTGCTTTAACTGCTTTTTGCCTACATGGAAATCCACTTCCGGCTTCAGCAGATTCTCCGGGGCGGTTCTGTCCACATATCCCAGATCCTGAGGAAGAATTTCATTAAAGAGAAATCTTCCCAGCGTGGATTCCACGTTGCCGGAAACCTCCTGCCCGTCAGCATCCTTCTTTGTCACTCTGACATTGATCCTTGAATGCAGGGTACATGCCTTATTCTCGTAAGCAAGAATCGCCTCATTTACATTCTTAAAGAATTTGCCTTCGCCCACTGCGCCGGGTCTTTCCTGCGTCAGATAGTAGATGCCCAGCACCATATCCTGGGAAGGCACCGCCACCGGGCCGCCGTCCGAAGGCTTCAGCAGGTTATTCGGCGAGAGCAGAAGGAATCTGCACTCCGCCTGCGCCTCCACGGAAAGGGGAAGATGAACTGCCATCTGGTCACCGTCAAAGTCAGCGTTGAATGCCGTACATACGAGCGGATGAAGCTTGATCGCCTTACCCTCAACCAGAATCGGCTCAAACGCCTGGATACCCAGTCTGTGCAGGGTAGGTGCACGGTTTAACATCACAGGATGCTCCTTGATTACTTCCTCGAGCACATCCCACACCTGCGTGTCCAGTCTCTCCACCAGTTTCTTCGCCGCCTTGATGTTCTGCGAAATGCCTCGGAATACGAGCTCCTTCATCACGAAGGGCTTAAAAAGCTCGATCGCCATCTCCTTGGGCAGACCGCACTGGTATATTTTCAGTTCCGGGCCGACCACGATAACGGAGCGACCAGAATAGTCAACACGCTTACCGAGCAGATTCTGCCGGAAACGCCCGGATTTACCTTTCAGCATATCGGAAAGGGACTTTAACGCTCTGTTTCCGGGTCCTGTCACAGGCCTGCCTCTTCTGCCATTGTCGATCAGCGCGTCAACCGCCTCCTGCAGCATACGCTTCTCATTGCGGACAATGATATCGGGAGCGCCCAGCTCCAGAAGTCTTTTCAGACGGTTGTTTCTGTTGATGATTCTTCTGTATAAGTCATTCAGGTCAGAAGTCGCAAAACGGCCGCCGTCCAGCTGTACCATAGGGCGCAGATCGGGCGGAATCACAGGGATCACATCCATGATCATCCACTCCGGCTGGTTTCCGGACTCCCGGAAAGCTTCCACAACCTCAAGTCTTTTGATAATGCGGGCGCGCTTCTGTCCTGTGGACTCCTTCAGGCCCTCCTTCAGCTCCGCCGCCTCCTGTTCCAATTCTATAGCCTGCAGAAGCTCCTTGATCGCCTCCGCACCCATTCCTACACGGAATTTATTTCCCCACGTCTCCCTGGCATCCTGATACTCTTTCTCGGAGAGCACCTGTTTGTAATCCAGATCCGTCTCACCGCCATCCAGCACAATATAGGACGCGAAATAGAGCACCTTCTCAAGCACTCTTGGGGAGAGATCCAGGATCAGTCCCATGCGGCTCGGAATACCCTTGAAATACCAGATATGGGATACTGGAGCCGCCAGCTCGATGCGGCCCATGCGCTCTCTGCGGACACTGGATTTCGTCACCTCAACGCCACAGCGGTCGCAGACAACACCTTTATATCTGATCTTCTTATATTTGCCGCAATGACATTCCCAGTCCTTGCTGGGTCCGAAGATCCTCTCGCAGAACAGCCCTTCCTTCTCGGGTTTCAGCGTTCTATAGTTGATCGTCTCCGGCTTAGTCACCTCACCTCTGGACCATTCTCTGATCTTTTCCGGTGACGCCAGTCCGATCTTGATCGCGTCAAATGTCATGGGTTGATACGCTTCCTGTTTCATATCTGACATGCTGCATTAACCTCCATCCAGATTATTGTTCGTCGTAAGCCTCTTCGAACACCTCATCTGACTCCTCAAAGGAATCAGCCTCCTCCGCGTCACTGCTCACAAGCTGTCCGCTGTCCTCGTCAAACTCCTGACGCTGATAGCCCATAGAACCGAAAGATTCCCTCTCATAGTCGTAACTGCGGGAATCCCCCTCGATCTCGTAGCGGTAATCGTTCTCGCCGTAGTCGATGGTTTCCATGATTTCCACTTCCGTCTGGTCATCACGGAGCACCCTGACATCCAGTCCAAGTGACTGCAGCTCCTTCAAAAGCACCTTGAAGGACTCCGGCACACCGGGCTCGGGAATGTTGTCACCTTTGATAATGGCCTCGTAAGTCTTCACACGCCCCACCACATCGTCGGACTTCACAGTCAGAATCTCCTGCAGGGTGTACGCCGCGCCATATGCCTCCAGCGCCCAAACCTCCATCTCACCGAAACGCTGTCCGCCGAACTGTGCTTTACCGCCCAGAGGCTGCTGAGTTACCAGCGAATAAGGGCCAGTAGAGCGGGCGTGAATCTTATCGTCTACCAGATGATGCAGTTTCAGATAATGCATGTGTCCGATGGTAACCGGCGAATCGAAATATTCACCTGTACGTCCATCTCTGAGTCTGACCTTGCCGTCCCTGGAGATCGGCACGCCTTTCCAGAGCTTTCTGTGTTCCCTGTTCTTGGACAGATACTCCAACACCTCAGGCAGCAGTTCATCCTTATGCTTCTTTTCAAACTCCTCCCACTCCAGATTGACATAGTCGTTTGCCAGATCCAGCGTGTCCATGATGTCATCCTCTTTTGCGCCGTCAAACACAGGTGTAGCCACATTGAAGCCAAGAGCCTTCGCCGCCAGCGACAAATGAATTTCCAGCACCTGCCCGATGTTCATACGGGAAGGCACGCCCAGAGGATTCAGCACAATGTCAAGTGGACGTCCGTTTGGCAGATACGGCATATCCTCCACGGGCAGCACACGGGAAACCACACCCTTGTTACCGTGACGGCCTGCCATCTTATCTCCAACGGAAATCTTTCTCTTCTGCGCAATGTAAATGCGAACCGCCTGATTCACACCAGGAGACAGCTCATCGCCGTTCTCTCTCGTAAACACTTTGGCGTCCACAACAATACCATATTCGCCGTGAGGCACTTTCAAGGAAGTATCTCGGACCTCTCTCGCCTTCTCACCGAAGATCGCCCGGAGCAGTCTCTCCTCCGCAGTAAGCTCCGTCTCGCCCTTGGGCGTCACCTTGCCTACCAGAATATCACCGGCACGCACCTCCGCGCCAATGCGGATAATACCTCTGTCATCCAGATCCTTCAGCGCATCGTCGCCGACACCGGGCACATCCCTTGTGATCTCCTCGGGGCCGAGTTTGGTATCCCGCGCCTCTGCCTCATATTCTTCCATATGCACGGAGGTATACACATCCTCCTGCACCAGTCTCTCGCTGAGGAGTACGGCGTCCTCGTAGTTGTAACCCTCCCAGGTCATAAATCCGATCAGCGGATTCTTTCCAAGAGCCAGTTCGCCGCCATCTGTGGACGGGCCGTCCGCAATCACATCTCCTGCTTCCACATGCATGCCCTTCTGGACAATGGGCTTCTGGTTATAGCAGTTCGACTGGTTACTGCGGGAGAACTTCATCAGACGGTACTCGTCCTTCTCCCCGTCGTCACAGGTCATCCTGATGATATCGGCCGACACAAATTCAATCACGCCGGACTTTCTCGCCACCACACAGACACCGGAGTCCACAGCCGCTTTCGGCTCCATGCCGGTTCCCACCACAGGCGTCTCCGTAAAGAGCAGGGGCACTGCCTGCCTCTGCATGTTGGAACCCATCAGCGCGCGGTTCGCATCATCGTTCTGCAGGAACGGGATGAGGGCCGTCGCCACCGAGAATACCATCTTGGGTGACACGTCCATATAGTCAAACATGGCCTTCGGATATTCCTGCGTCTCTGTCCTGTATCTGCCGGAAATGCTGTTTCTCCTGAAATAACCGTTCTCGTCAAGGGGCGCCGAAGCCTGCGCTACATGATAATTATCTTCCTCATCCGCCGTCATGTAGACTGTCTCGTCCGTAACGCGCGGATTTTGCGGATCGCTCTTGTCGATCTTTCTGTAAGGTGCCTCCACAAAACCATACTCGTTGATCCTCGCATAGGATGCAAGGGAGTTGATCAGACCAATGTTAGGTCCCTCCGGCGTCTCAATAGGGCACATTCTGCCATAATGCGTATAGTGCACATCACGCACCTCGAATCCGGCACGGTCTCTGGAAAGACCGCCGGGACCCAGCGCCGACAGACGTCTCTTGTGGGTCAGCTCGCCGAGCGGGTTGTTCTGATCCATGAACTGGGACAGCTGGGAGGAACCGAAAAATTCCTTCACCGCCGCCTGTACAGGTTTAATGTTGATCAGCACCTGCGGGGAAATTTCCTCCGCATCGTGAGTGGTCATTCTCTCGCGCACCACTCTCTCCAGACGGGAGAGTCCGATGCGGTACTGGTTCTGTAAAAGTTCTCCCACCGCACGGATACGGCGGTTACCCAGATGGTCGATATCGTCATCATTGCCGATGCCATACTCCAGATGGATGTTATAGTTAATGGAAGCCAGAATGTCTTCCTTTGTAATATGCTTCGGAATCAGTTCGTGTACATTCTTGCGGATCACCTCTGCAAGCTGCGCAGGATCGCCGCTGTACTCGTCAAGAATCTGCTGCAGAACAGGATAATAAACCAGTTCCGTAATGCCCAGCTCCTTGGGATTGCAGTCAACAAAATTCGTGATATCCACCATCATGTTGGAGAGAACCTTGACATTCCTCTCCTCCGTCTGGATCCACACGGCAGGAACCGCAGCGTTCTGGATGGCATCCGCCATCTCCATCGTCACCTTGTCGCCCGCTTTCGCCAGAATCTCCCCTGTCTGGGTATCCACCACATCCTCTGCAAGCACATGGTTTCTGATCCTGTTTCTGAACATCAGTTTTTTATTAAATTTATATCTGCCGACCTTTGCAAGATCATATCTTCTGGGGTCGAAAAACATTGCCATAATCAGGCTTTCCGCACTCTCTACGCTGAGCGGCTCGCCGGGACGGATCTTTTTATACAACTCAAGCAGACCCTCCTGATAGTTCTCAGAAGCGTCCTTTGCAAAGCTTGCCTCAATCTTCGGTTCATCTCCAAAAAGTTCTCTGATCTCGTCGTTGGAGCTGACACCGAGCGCGCGGATCAGCACAGTGATCGGAACCTTTCGGGTTCTGTCCACGCGCACATAAAAAACATCGTTAGAGTCCGTCTCGTACTCCAGCCACGCACCGCGGTTCGGAATCACAGTTGCGGAGAAAAGCCGTTTACCGATCTTGTCATGTCCGATCCCATAATAGATGCCGGGGGAACGGACGAGCTGGCTTACGATAACGCGCTCCGCACCGTTGATCACAAAGGTGCCTGTCTGTGTCATGAGCGGCAGATCACCCATAAAGATCTCATGCTCGGTAATCTCGTCCTTTTCTTTGTTAATCAGACGAACCTTCACCTTGAGAGGGGCTGCGTAAGTGGCGTCTCTCTCTTTACATTTCTCAATAGAATATTTGACATCCTCCTCGCACAGCTCAAAGTCAACAAATTCCAGACTTAAATGTCCGCTGTAATCCGAAATCGGAGAAATATCGTCAAATACTTCCTTCAAGCCTTCATCCAGGAACCACTGATAGGAGTTCTTCTGAACTTCAATCAGGTTCGGCATTTCCAGAACCTCTTTCTGTCGTGCATAGGTCATACGCGTATTTCTGCCGGCTGCAGTCTTACGGATCCTGTTTTTTTCCATTGACACTTCACCCCGTTCTTTATGATTGATCCATGCTTAATCGGAAACGACACTTCAAATAAGCATAGCACACCACAATAGTGCACCATACATTCTACTACAAGTCCTTTTAGGAGTCAATAAAAACTTTGGGAAATAAGAGAAATTTAAGAAACAGTAAAACCGTCCATGCGCATTTGCACATGAACGGTCCTGTTGTATCAGACTTTTGCTTACTTCAGGGTAACCTTTGCGCCCTCAGCCTCAAGCTTGCCCTTGATATCGTCAGCCTCTTCCTTGGAAGCAGCTTCCTTGAGCACCTTCGGAGCGGAATCAACCAGATCCTTCGCCTCCTTCAGACCAAGGCCGGTAGCTTCACGAACTACCTTGATTACCTTAACCTTGTTAGGGCCAACCTCTGTCAGCTCAACGTCAAACTCGGTCTTCTCCTCTGCTGCTGCCGCGCCTGTATCGCCTGCTGCCGCAACTACAACACCCGCTGCTGCGGATACGCCGAACTCTTCCTCACATGCCTTTACCAGATCATTTAATTCCAATACGGTCAGCTCTTTGATCGCATCGATCATTTCCTGAGTCGTTAACTTTGCCATGATTGTTTTCCTCCATTTTTTATTTAATATTCAACTTACGTTTTGAGACTGCCTGGGGCAGACCCGGTTTTGGTTTTCATGCGAAGCACGGAAACCGATTTAGCCGTTTATTCTGCTGCGGGCGCTTCTTCCGCAGGTGCAGCTTCTGCCTCTGCAGCCGCTTCTTCCGCTGCGGGTGCAGCCTCTGCTTCCGCAGACGCCTCTGCACCGGCTTCTCCGTCCTTCTCCGCAATCTGCTTGATTACACGCGCGAAGTTGGTGATCGGAGACTGCATGCTGCCAAGCAATCTGGACAGCAGCTCTTCTCTGGAAGGAATCTTTGCAACTTCCTTGATTCCGTCCGCATCATAAGCGGTGCCTTCCACAATGCCGCCCTTAACCTCAAGGGCATCTGCCGTCTTAGCGAATTTGCATAACTCTCTCGCGGGAGCCGTAGCGTCCTCTGTAGAGATGGCAATCGCACTGGGGCCTTCCAGATAAGGAAGGAGCGCTTCGCAGTCCGTACCCTTGAATGCAAAATTCATCATTGTGTTCTTGTAAACCTTGTAGGTGATTCCGGCCTCACGCAGCTGCTTACGAAGCTGTGTATCCTGTTCCACCGTAAGTCCGCGGTAGTCCACCAGAACAACTGACTGTGCATCCTTCACGGCAGCGGAGATCTCATCTACGATGGGTTTCTTCAATTCCACTTTTGCCATTACATTACCTCCTTATAGATTTTCGTGCCGATCGGAGACATATTTCTATGAAACAGAAAACCCTCCCTGCAAAGACAGGGAGGGCATTAATATCATTGACAGCTCTTCTCTCCTCGGTAGGCGGACTCTTACGCCGGCAATACGGCACCTACTGTCTTCGGCATTTGCTACTATATCATACCGTGGTCCGGATGTCAACTGTCAATTATAAAAAGTTCTTTTCACTCTATTCATGCCGCAGCGCCTCGATCGGGCTTAGCTTCGCCGCCTTCCTCGCCGGGTAAATGCCGAAGAAGATACCGACGCCCGAGGAAAACGCCGCCGCGATAATCACCGTGGGCACATCGATCTTTGCCGCATAACCGAGAGCGCCGCAGACCGCCGCAGCCCCCAGCACACCAAGCGCAATGCCAATCAGACCGCCGATCAGGGTAATGATACCTGCTTCCGCAAGAAACTGCAAGAGAATTGACTTGGTTCTGGCTCCCAGCGACTTGCGGATGCCGATCTCCCGCGTCCGCTCCGTCACCGACACGAGCATGATGTTCATAACGCCGATGCCGCCCACCAGCAGGGAGATTGCCGCCACGAAGGAGATAAAGAGCGTCAGCATAGTCAGAATCTGGTCAAACTGCGCCGTGTTATCCGCAAAGCTCTCCATCATAATCTTGTTCTCTCCCCGCACATTATAGCGGTTCTCCAAAAGGCTGATCGCATCCGCCGCCACCTGCGACACATGCTCGGAGCTCTCAGCCACCACATAGACATAGTCAAAATCTTCAATCCAAAGACCGAAGCCGGCTGCCATAGATGTCAGCGGCATCTCCACCTGCATATATCCGCTGCCGTTCAATGCCGCAATGATGCCCGCCGGTGTGTCCTGCCTGATACCCACAATCCGCAGATCCTGACTCACGCCCCAGAGATTCATCTCAAAGGACATACCCACCACATCCGTAGTTCCAAACAAGGACCTTGCATCGCTCTCCTTGATGACACAGACCATGCTCGCCGCGTCACACTCGCTCTGGGAAAAGTATCTGCCCCTGACAATCGGCTCGTTGCCAACCGCATACTGCAGCGCTGTATTACCGCCCTCAAGTCTCGCTGTAAACTCTCCCTTTCGCCCCTTTGCCGTCGCGCCCCAATAGCTGTACTGCGTCGTCGCACCCTTCACATGCTCGACCTTTTCCTCGATCAGCGCAAAATCTTCCTCCGTAAACCTCACGTCATTGCCTTCTACATCGCCGTTGGTGTAAATGGCAATCAGACCGCCGCCCATATTTTCCAGCTCGTCGTTGACGGAAGCACGCACCCCGTTACCGATGGAGATGATCATAATAACTGAGGAAATACCGATGATAATGCCCAGCATAGTGAGAGTAGACCGTCCCTTATTCGTCTTGATATTCATAAGGGCTATTTTTATGTATTCCCATATCTGTCCCATTTTGTTCCCTGTCCTTTATTTTCTGTCACTCGAAGAATACCGTTTTCCGGCATTATCTCGCGCAAAGCATAGAACTTTCAAGCCATCTTTGCTGACTTTGCGTCCCCGTCCTATGGCGGGACGTCTTTCGCAGTTCTTTTTGCACTAAGGCGTCGGCATTGGCGTCACCGCCGTGCCGTCCTCAAATTCCATGCCATTCGCCATAATGACGTTTTCGCCTGCCGCAAGTCCCTCCTTCACCTCGCTGACACTGTCGGATGCGATACCCGTGGTAATGCGCCGCTTTGCCACCACGCCGTTCTCTTCCACGTACACGAAATCGCCGTCACGGTCGCTGTTGATCACCTCAATGGGCACCGTAACCACATCCTCGGCTTTCGCCATATGGACATAAACCTTAGCTTCCACGCCGAGGAAAATGTTTTCATCCGGGTTGTCGATGTTGACGTCCACGCCGACTACCATGGCGCCGCTGTTATTCTGGGTGGCCATACCGTCAATTTTGCTCACTGTACCTTCGTATGTCTTTCCGGCGATATCAATATCCGCTTTCTGTCCCACGGCAATCTTTTCCAGGTCATATTTGGAAACACTGAGTCTCACAAATACTTTCTCCGTGCTCTCAATCGTCACAAGCTTCCCGCTCTCTGTGGGCGGCTGTCCGGCTATCGCCTCAAGCTCCGTGATCACGCCCCCGAAATCAGCCTTCAGTCCGTTCTCCACCTCGGCTATGGCATCCAGTTTCTCCTGGTTGGTCAGTTTCTCAAGAGCCGTGTCCGCCTCCAGCTTCGCCTTGCCGCCCGCATCCAGAACGCCGGATTCTGAGGACGCCTTCTGGGATTTCATCTCGGACTTATATTCCTTGTAGGAGGCAATCAGCTCTTCCACCTCCTGCGCCTGCCGCTGCAGATCTCTGACTTCCTTATTGTACGATTCCTCGTAACCGTTATACTGCGTCTGGATCTGGAGATTCAAGAGGATATCCCTGTCATTGGCAAGCTTGATTTCCGCCTCATTGCGCATCTCTTTGATCTCGTCTTCGGTGTAATCATTCAGTTCCCCTCTTGCTTCTCTCTCGTTGATATCCGCCAGCGCCTCCTCATCCTGGGCAATAATGCTCTGCCATTCCATAACAGAGACATTCAGGTTCGTTCCATTGTAATTCCAGCCCGCTTTCTTCTCCTCGATCTTTTTGTTCAGCTCATCTAACAGCTTTTCGTTGTCTGCAATCTGCTGATCCAGCACGGGAAGATTGCGGTTCGCCTCGGACAGATCCGCTATGTACTCATTGTTTTTATGCACAGAACTCTTATAGCCGCCCTCGTTGGAAGCCAGCTTATACTCTGCCGCCAATTTTTCCTCAGACAGGGCTTTCTCGTCAAAGGTAAGAATCACATCCCCCTTTTTCACCGTGTCGCCAGTCTTCACCATCACATCGCCCACCTCCACGGACAGAGGCGCGAAATAGGTTCTTGTCTCATCGCTTTTCACGGTACCGCCGGTGCTTAAGATCTGCTCCACATCTCCCATGGAAGCCGCCACGGTCGTTACCATCGGGGCCGTATTTTTAGCCACAATGGAGTTTCTCACAAAAAAAGCGACAACCAGAACAACCAGCACGCCGGCAATCACCCTGCGGCGGATTTTTTTCTTCTTTGCCTTATCCATCGGCGTCTTTTCCTTTTTCGGCTTCATCTCTGTGATGTCCGTATTTTCCGCCTTATTCTTCGCCTTTCCAAACATTTTCATAGTCCTCCTCTATTTTTCCGTCCATAATTTTAATCACCCGCTTCGCCCGGGCTGCAATCTCGTCATCATGGGTAATCAGGATCACTGTCCTGCCCTCCTCGTGTAGTCCGCGCAGGATATCCATGATTTCCCTGGTAGAGCCGGAATCCAGATTTCCTGTCGGCTCGTCCGCCAGAATAATGGGCGGCGCCTGCGCGATGGCCCTGGCGATGGCCACCCTCTGCTGCTGTCCGCCGGACATCTCCGAGGGCTTGTGGGTTTTACGTTTGGCAAGCCCCACTTTATCAAGCGCCTTCTCCGACAGTTCCAGCCGTTCCTTCTTTCCGACGCCGCGGTAAATGAGGGGCAGCTCCACGTTCTCCACCGCCGTCAGGCTGGGAATCAGATTAAACCCCTGAAAGACAAAGCCGATCTCCTGATTGCGTATGTCCGAAAGCTCATCGTCAGACATACTGCCCACATCGTGTCCGTGCAGAAAATAGCTGCCGCTGGTGGGCACGTCCAGACAGCCGAGCATGTTCATCAGCGTGGACTTTCCCGAGCCCGAATGGCCGATAATCGCCACGAACTCCCCTTCTCCGATCGTCAGACTCACATGATCCAGAGCCTTCACTTCATTTTCCCCGGGATTGTAGACCTTGCAGATATCCCGGATTTCCACCAATGTCCCCATGATACTACGTTCCTTTCTTTTATTTCTAACCATACCATTCCTATTATGTATAGCATCTATAACGAAACAGCTCTGTCTCCGGCTTCAATTTTTCACTTTTTATATCTTATCATCCTTTTCTTAAAAGAAGCACACATAAATCTTAATTGATTCTTAAAAAACCGCGCTGCTCCGATGCTGCCAGCCATGCCGGACTTACAATCTCATTCTACACCACCAATCTTACGAAAATCTTACAGGAACCTTACAAAAAAGAAAATACTACCTTTCCGTAAAAAAGTAGTATTTTCGCCTTCTATGTTTTTATGATAATCATTTTCATTTCTGAATCATGTCACGCCTTGCCGGAGTTTGAAACCTCGCCGGCGGTCCTTCTCTCCAAAGCAGGCCCGGCACTTTTCAAAATCGGGCTTAAGGGCTTGTAAATCAGCATTGTGATCCCAGATGCCGCCACGCTCTTAATGATGTTAATAGGCGCCACCGCAAAGATGACAAAGCTTACAACGCCGTGAATATTGCCGTTGATCTGCGCGCCCGCCGCGATGATGGCATCCATAGGCATCCCGAACAGCTTCGAGAACGCCGGAAGCAGATAGACGCCGTTGAAGGCCGTGCCAAACACCGTCATAATCAGGGAACCCGCCGCGCAGGCAGCGACTGCCATCTTCTTTGTCTTCTTAAACATGTACAGGATGGAGGCCGGCAGTACCAGACTGCAGCCAATCACAAAGTTCGCCAGGTCTCCCACAAAGGCCGTGCTCGTTCCTTTGATGACAAGTTTGAGCAGAATCTTGCAGAACTCAATCATCACGCCCGCCACGGGGCCGAATGCGAAAGCGCCCACCAGAGCCGGGATCTCCGAGAAGTCCAGCTTGTAGAACCCAGGCGCCAGAAAGGGAACCGGGAAGTCAAACAAATGCAGGATCACAGCCAGCGCGGAAAAAAGACCGATCATGGTAATTTTTCTCGTGTTGAGAATCCGCTCCGTCACCCCGTTTTTCTTCTGCACGCTCTTCTCTGCCGCGTAGGCGATGAGAAACAGCGCCGCCGCCACACTCACGCAGACAAGCACAAAAATCACATTGTCTGCAATACTCTGTAATAATCCGTTACCCATTTTTCTTTTCCTCCTTTTTTAGGGGAAAGTTCTTCCGGCTCTGCCTGTGCGGATTTGCATCCTGGCTCTGACGCTTTCTGACTCTGCTTATGCGCGCAGAAAACCCCCGAAGCCTAAACTCCGGGGGCATATCATACACATTAAGCAGTTTCCGCACTGCGCCGGCGGCACAGGCTCCTGCCCGATAAATATGACATAAATGTCACTTTATCCGTCTTCTCTCATCCAGACTATACTGTCGGTTCCGGAATTTCACCAGATCAGCCATCCTCTCCTTGCGCGGGTAAACGTTTGGATTGTGACGGGTCGCGGACTATAACCGCCGGTAGGGAATTTCACCCTGCCCCGAAGAACTTTTCTCTTATTTTGTTTTCCTGTAATAGAATACCACGTGAACATACTAAAATCAAGCTGTAATTTACTCTTTGATTTCGTCAATATCAGTAAGATTTACGCCCAAAACATTTAACAATGCTTTCAGAGAAATGTACTTCTTTTTCAACTTGGCATATGTCTCTGTTGCGTTCTCTTTCTTTGCCAATACCATATACTCCTGTATTTCTCTGAAATCATCTATTGTTGTTTTAGCGATTTCTGCATTGTTTGGCATATGATCACCTACCTTTTCCTGTGGCTTATTGCTGTTACAAAATAAGCATACCACATCAGAATTATAAAGTCCATGTTATGACAAATGCCTGTCAAAAAAAGCGCAAGGCCCCTCAAATACACAGAAGCCTTACGCCTTTTATCTTATTTGTTATTCCGCAATATCCGCGTACATGAAGTACCAGTAGCCGTATGCAGAATGCCACATATTCTGGATCTTGCTGCTCTGTAACCAGAAGTCATTGTAGTAAGCAACAGGAACACAGGCCGCCTCATTCATAAGGATGTCCTCAGCCTTGTGAAGGGCTGCAGAACGCTCTGCAGCGTCCAGTGTGGTTCTGGAAGTATCCATAGCCGCATCGTACTCTGCATTGTTGAACTTGCCGTCGTTGTTACCGTTACTGGAGTAGAGCAGATCCAGCATGTTGGAAGGATCGCTGTAGTCGCCTACCCAGCCGTTACGGGAAGCATCGTAATCACCGTTACGTCTCATGGGAGTGAAGCTTGCCCACTCAACGATATCTACCTGAAGCTCAACACCGATCTCTGCCCATGCCTGCTGTAAATACTCAGCCACTACCTTGTGGTAGCCTGCATCGTTGGTGGAGTAAGTGATGGAAGGGAAACCTGCGCCGTCCGGGTAACCTGCGTCCGCCAGAAGCTGCTTCGCCTCCTCCACGTTCGCCTCATGGTTTGCCGTGTCGATATAAGGCTTGCCGCCGTTTGCGTTGTCAATAAACTGAGAACCGTCCGTATCAATCCAGCCGGGACCCATAAAGTTGCTTGCTGCGGAGTAAGTTCCCTGCATCAGCGTACCAGCCACATACTCACGGTCGATGGCAAGACTTAACGCCTTACGCACCTTGGGATCGTTGAAGGGCTCTCTCTCCGTATTTAAGCTCAGATAGTAGGTACCGATAATCGGCTCCACATGGAACTCTGCGTTGCCTTCCAGGGAAGGGATCTCCTCTGTGGGCACGTCCTTGATGAAGAGCACTTCGCCGGTCTGGTATGCGCTGTAGGAAGCGTTGGGATCCTCGATCAGATTGAACTTGATCGCATCCAGCTTGATCGCATCCGCATTCCAGTAATTCGGGTTCTTTGTGCACATGATATAGGAACCGGGCACCCACTCGGAAATATAGAAGCTGCCGTTACAAACATAGGTGTCAGCCGCTACTGCCCAGCCATCGCCGTTGGCATCAATGGTTGCCTGCTGTACCGGGCTTAAGGTAGCGAAAGCTGCCAGAGAGCCGAAGTAAGAGCAGGGCTGGGTAAGATGAACCACAAGGGTTTTATCATCGGGCGCTTCCACGCCGAGCGCTTCCAGATTGCCGCCGATGGCATCTGCATAGCCCTCTACCATGCCGAGAACAGTCTCTGCATAAGGAGCCGCTACCATAGGATCGCAGACTCTGCGCCAGCTGTATACGAAATCGTTTGCCGTGAGGGCGGAGCCGTCAGACCACTTCAGACCGTCCCTTAAATGGAAGGTCCATGTCAGGCCGTCCTCGGAAGTCTCCCAGCTCTCAGCCTGACCGGGAGCCAGCTTGCCTTCCTGATCCACCGTCAAAAGGCACTCGAACGTGTGTAAGATCATGTTACCGCCATCCACTGCGCTGTTTAACGCCGGGTCGATGGTTTCGGGGTTCGGGCCGATCTGTACGGACAGAACCTTCCCTTCGCCGGAAGCTGCGGGTGCAGTACTGTCAGCACCAGTATCATCTGCGGGAGCCTCCCCCCCCTCTGTGGTTTCTGACGCATCGTCGATCCCGGGCGTCGGAGCCGGTTCCGCAGAACTGCCGCCGCAGGCCGTCACACCGACAACCATAGCCGCTGCCAGCATCAGCGCGATTACTTTCTTTTTCATAATCGTTCCTCCTCTTCTTAAATGATTTACTTTTCCAACTAACATGTTTATCACATTTAATTGCACTTGTCAATATGGTGGCAGGCGCAAAAATGACCGTTTTCCACTTCTCTCCATGCGGGAACCTCCGCAGCGCACCTTTCATCCGCATAGGGGCAACGGGTACGGAAGGTACATCCCGAGGGGGGATTTAATGGGCTTGGCACATCTCCTTCCAGCACGATACGCTGGCTCTCCCTCGCCTGTTTCGGATCTGCAATCGGAATCGCCGAGATCAGGCTCTTCGTGTACGGATGCAGGGGGCGGTCCACCAGCGTATAGCTGTCCGTAAGCTCCACCATTCTGCCCAGATACATCACGCCGATGCGGTTGGAAATGTGCTTCACCGCCGACAGGTCGTGGGCGATAAACAGATAGGTCAGCCCCATCTGCTCCTGTAAGTCCTCAAACATATTGATGACCTGCGCCTGAATCGACACGTCAAGAGCCGAGATCGGCTCGTCACAGACAATGAACTCGGGGTGCACAGCCAGCGCTCTGGCAATGCCCACACGCTGTCTCTGCCCGCCGGAAAACTCGTGAGGGTAGCGGTTCGCGTGCTCCGAATTTAAGCCCACACGCTCCAGAATGTGTATGATCTGATCATAGCGGTCCTGCTTACTCTGGGCCAGCTTGTGCACGTCGATGGCCTCTCCCACGATGTCGCCAACCGTCATGCGCGGGTCAAGACTTGCATAAGGATCCTGAAACACAATCTGCATCCGCTTCCTGTAAGGAAGCATGTTCGCGTACTGCTTGTTCTCCACATCGAAAATTACATCCCCGTCAAAAGTGAATTTCCCGCCCGTAGGCTCGTAGAGCCGCAGCATGGTGCGCCCCGTGGTGGTCTTGCCGCAGCCGGATTCTCCCACCAGCCCAAGGGTTTCCCCCTTCTCCACATAGAAGGAGACGTCGTCCACCGCTCTGACAAACTTTTTATTCTTTCCGAAGCCTCCCGCCGGAAAATACTGGCGCAGATGCTCTACCTCAATCAAATGCTTACTCATGGGACGCTCCTTTCTCCATCTCTTCCTTCTGGTTCAGCCAGCACTGGGTATAGTGCACGTCGCCGAATGTGGTGACAGGCGGCATCTCCCGCAGACAGATATGCATGGCTGCATCACAGCGGGGCGCAAAGGGACAGCCCGCAGGCGGATTCAGCATATCCACCGGCGTTCCCTCGATGGGAACCAGCCTCTCATGTTCCTTCGTATCCAGTCTCGGAATAGAGCGGATCAGCCCCTTCGTGTACTCGTGTTTCGGATGATAGAAAATGTCATCCGTGGTGCCGTACTCAATGATTCTGCCCGCATACATAACCGCGATGCGCTCACACATGCTGGCCACCACGCCCAGATCATGGGTGATCATAATGATCGCCATGCCGAGCTTATCTTTAAGCTCCATCATCAGCTCTAAAATCTGCGCCTGAATCGTCACGTCCAGCGCCGTAGTCGGCTCGTCCGCAATCAAAAGCTTCGGCTCACAGGCCAGCGCGATGGCGATCATCACGCGCTGGCGCATACCGCCCGAAAGCTCGTGCGGATACTGCTTTAAACGCTTGTCCGGCTCATTGATGCCCACCAGCTCCAGAAGCTCTTTGGCGCGTTCCCTCGCCTGCTGCTTCGTCTTGTCCGTGTGAAGCCGGATCACCTCGGTAATCTGGTTGCCGATGGTATAAACCGGGTTTAAGCTGGTCATCGGATCCTGAAAGATAATGGAAATCTCATTCCCACGAAATTTTCGTATTTCTTTCTCGGTCATCTTCTCTACCTGATGCCCGTTAAAGTGCAGTTCGCCGCCAAGCAGTTTCCCCGGATGGGCGGTAAGCCCCATGAGACTGTACGCCGTCACCGACTTGCCGGAACCGCTCTCTCCTACGATTCCTAAGACCTCTCCCTCCTTCAGACGGATGGAGACATCGTTTAACGCCTTAACCTCTCCGGCGGGCGTGAAGAAAGAAAGCCGTTCATTTTTGACATCTACCAGATATTCTCCCATTTCAAATAAGTATTCTCCTTTCAAAATCTCTGCGGAGAATGCCGCATTTTGGCATTCTCTTATGCGAAACTTAGTACTTCTTGGCGTCTCGTCCTATGGCGAGACGTCTTTAGAAGTACTTTTCGCATTTCGCACGTTAGTTTTTCAGCTTCGGGTCAAAGGCGTCTCTGAGGCCGTCCCCGAGCAGGTTAAAGCTTAAGATAATCAGACTGATCAGCAGCGCAGGGATAAACAGCAGATACGGATACGTGTTAATGCCGTTTAGCGCGTCGCTTGCAAGGCTTCCCAGAGAGGGCAGCGGCACCGCAACGCCCAGGCCTAAGAAGCTCAGGAAACTCTCCGTAAAGATGGAGGACGGAATCTGCAAAGTCGTCGTCACGATCAGGGTGCCGATACAGTTGGTCAGCAGATGCTTCTTGATGATCCTGCCGTTTCCGACGCCTAAAGCTCTGGCCGCCGTGACATACTCGCTCTCTTTTAACATGAGCACCTGACTTCTGACCATTCTCGCCATGCCCACCCAGTAGAGCAGGGCAAACACCACGAAGATACTGATCAGATTCTCACCCACGACATTGAGCCAGTGAAACCCCGGCTTGGTAGCCAGATTGTTCAGCGGCGCTTTCAAAGACATAGACAAAAGAACGATGAGAAGGATATCCGGAATCGTATAAATGATATCCACAATACGCATCATCACCAGATCCACCCAGCCGCCGAAAAAAGCGGCAATGGAACCGTAAGCGGAACCGATGATCAGGATAATACACGTTGCGACAAGACCCACAAGCAGGGAAATGCGGCTGCCCATCATCACGCGGATGGCATAGTCACGCCCCATCTTGTCCGTGCCGAAAATATGAGGGAAGACTTTCTCGCCCGCGTCGATCCTGGCCTGTTCCTCCGCCGAATACTCCATCGGAGCAAGGCTGTTCGCCCCCTTGATCTGTTCCTTGTATGTGTACGGATAAAAAGCGGGAACGATAAAGGAAAATATCATCACCACAATAATCACAACCAGCGAGACCATCGCCACCTTATTTTTCCGAAGCCGGCGCATACCGTCCTTCCAGAAGCTCACGCTCTCGCGCATGATAACCTGACTCTGTTTCTCCTCCTCCGAAGCCGGCAGAAAATCTTCCGGCCTGAGTTTTAACTGAAAACTTAAAGGATTCTCTTTCATTGTAATTTCATACCTTTCTTTCATATCTGCTGCTGTTACGGATTGCTCCTCTTCTGCGCAATTCCGCCATCATTCATGCCCCTGTGACATCATTTCAACTTAATTCTCGGGTCAACCAGCTTGTAGACAATATCCACAACCACATTCATCACGATAACGAGCGTTGCGAGAAAGATCGTCGTTCCCATAATCAGCGTATAGTCGCGCCCGTTAATGGCCTTGATAAATTCTCCGCCCAGTCCCGGAATGACAAAGATCTTCTCCACCACGAAGCTTCCCGTAATGGTGTACGCAAGCATGGGACCCACATAGGTTACTACCGGCAGAATCGCGTTTCTAAGCGCGTGCTTGAAGAGTATCTTTCCTCCCGCCAGTCCTTTTGCCCGCGCCGTGCGCATGTAATCCTGTCCGAGCACATCCAGCATGGAGGAACGCATCAGACGCATAATATAGGCCGTGGGATAGAAAGCCAGGGCGATCACAGGCATCACATAGTGCTTTGCACTCTCCAGACCCATCGTGGGCAGAAGCCCCAGCTTCACGCCGAAGAAATACATGAGCAGCGTACAGATCACGAAGCTGGGCACCGCGATACCGCATGTCGCAATCACGCTGATCACACTGTCCGCCGGCTTTCCCCGCTTCAAGGCGGCGATACTGCCAAGGGGTATTCCCAGAATCAGCGCCACGAGAACGGATATCCCGCCGACTCTCGCAGACACGGGAAATTTCATGGAAATGATGGACATGACGGTACGGCCTCTCTGTTTCAGGCTGTCCCCGAAATCCCCGTGGAGCGCCCCGGTCATATAGTTCACATAGCGCTGTGACATGGGCTTATCCAGTCCGTACTTCGCCTCCAGCGCCGCCTGCGCCTGGGGGCTGATCGCCTTCTCCGACAAAAACGGGCCGCCGGGCACCAGATTCATCAGAAAAAAGGTGAGTGTGGCAACCGCCCAGATCGTCACGACTGCCAGCAAAATTCTCTTTACAATGTACCTAAGCATAACTTAACTCCTTTTCTACTGTCTTTTGATCTTCATGGTAAGTCCAATCCGCTTCTTCGGCACATCCACCGTGAGCACCTGCACATCCACAATATCCCCCACGCTGACCGCCTCCAGCGGATGTTTGATGTAGCGGTCCGTAATCTGCGAGATATGTACCAGTCCGTCCTGGTGTACGCCGATATCCACGAAGACGCCGAAGTCAATCACATTTCTGACCGTTCCCTTTAAAATCATGCCGGGCTTTAAATCCTTCATATCTAATACGTCGCTTCTAAGGATCGGCGCAGGCATGTCGTCTCTGGGATCGCGGGCCGGTTTTTCCAGCTCTGTCAGAATATCAATCAGCGTAATCTCTCCGATTCCCAGCTCCTCGGCCAGCTTTTTCTTGTCCTTGACTCTCCTGGCCAGATTGCTCACCGCAGTCTGCCCGGAACTGCCGGAGCCGGAGTTTGCGACACTTGTGTCATTTTCCTCTGCCGCCATATCCACGCCGCCAAGCGCCGCCGCCAGGGCCTTTCCCATAGCCGTGTCCGTATTGCGGATCACCGGCTTTTTCGGGCGGGGCTTCTTCTCCTTCACGGGAGCCGGTTTCTTCACCGCCGCCTTCTTCTGGGCCTCCTTCACGTCTTCCATCGTAAGCCCGAGCTTCTCCATCAGCTTCCCTGCCGCCTCGTAAGATTCCGGGTGCACGCTGGTGGCGTCCAGGGGATTGTCTCCGTCCGCGATGCGCATAAAGCCGGCGCACTGTTCAAAGGCCTTCGGCCCCAGCTTGGCCACCTTGAGAAGCTGCCTTCTGTTGGAAAAGCGGCCGTTTGTCTCCCGGTATTCCACGATATTTCTGGCAATCACCTTGGTCACGCCGGAGACATACTCAAGCAGGGATGCGGATGCGGTATTCAGATCCACGCCGACCCGGTTCACGCTGTCCTCCACGACACCGCCAAGGGCTTCGCTCAGCTTCTTCTGGTTCATGTCATGCTGATACTGCCCAACACCGATGGACTTGGGATCGATTTTTACCAGCTCTGCCAGAGGATCCTGCAGTCTTCTCGCGATGGAAGCCGCACTTCTCTGGCCCACGTCAAACTCCGGGAATTCCTCCGTGGCAAGCTTGCTGGCGGAATAGACAGATGCTCCCGCCTCATTCACAATCACATACTGCACCGGCACGTCCAGCTCTTTAATCAGCTCCACAATCACCTGCTCAGACTCTCTGGACGCCGTCCCGTTCCCGACGGAAATCAGGGATACGTTGTACTTTTTGATCAGCTTTTTCAGCTCCGCCTTCGCCTGTTCCACCTTATTCTGGGGCGCGGTCGGATAAATTACCTTCGTGTCCAGCACTTTTCCCGTCTCGTCCACCACAGCCAGCTTACAGCCTGTGCGGAAAGCCGGATCCCAGCCCAGCACCACCTTGCCCTTGATGGGCGGCTGCAGCAGAAGCTGCTCCAGATTTTTTCCAAATACGGAGATGGCGCCGTCCTCTGCCTTTTCGGTAAGGTCGTTTCTGATCTCCCGCTCGATGGCTGGTGCAATCAGTCTGTCATAACTGTCAGCGATTACTTCCTCCAGAATCGGAGATGTGACATGATTGTCATTTATTATAGTCTTGGTGCGCAGAAACTGCAGAATACGCTCCTCGGGCGCCTCCACTTTCACCGTCAGGAACTTTTCATTCTCGCCCCTGTTGATCGCAAGCACCCGGTGCCCGGCCACCTTGCTGACGGGCTCCTCATATTGATAGTACATCTCGTAGACACTCTCCGCCTTCTCATCCTTGGCGGCAGTTACGAGCTTTCCTTCCTTCATGGTCACATCGCGGATGTAGATGCGGTAATCCGCTTCATCTGAAATCTGTTCCGCGATAATGTCCTTCGCCCCCTGCAGAGCCTCAGCCGCCGTTTTCACGGTTTTTGCCTCATCCTCGTCCTCATGGACGTATTTCTCCGCCTCGGCTTCAATGGGCTCTGTGGTCTCCTGGGCAAGAATAAACGCTGCGAGCGGTTCCAAGCCCTTCTCCTTCGCCACACCCGCCCGGGTCTTTCTCTTCGGGCGGTAAGGGCGGTAAAGATCCTCCACCACCACCATAGTCTGCGCCGCCTCAATGCGCTCCCGCAGTTCGTCAGTCAGCTTTCCCTGCTCTTCGATGCTGCTTAAAACCTGCGCCTTTTTCTCCTCCAGATTCCGCAGATAAGTAAGCCGTTCATGCAGATCTCTTAAAACCTCATCGTTTAAGGAGCCTGTCATCTCCTTCCTGTAGCGGGCGATGAAGGGAATCGTGTTCCCCTCGTCAATCAGCGATACCGCTGCCTCAACCTGCCATTTTTCTACCTGTAATTCCTCTTTGAGTTTTCGTATAATGTCCATAAATTCCCTCTTCTTTATCGCTTCATCACACCAAAGTATACATGCATTCTTTAGCCTAACGTTTTTATTATACAGGATAAATTCAAAATTCGCCACAGGAAATGCATGCTTCCACTGGTTTTTTTCGGAAAAACATGCTAAACTATAGAGGATTATAGAGATACAGCGTGTAAAAGCACGAATTTTCGGGTGCAGATCACCGCAGTCATGCATAAAATGACAGCAGGCATCTGCGACAGGGAGGTACTATGGGCTATCAGCCAGACAATCCGCAGGGCAGTCCCGGCGGCGGTTACAATCCTTACCATAACAATCCGTATAACAATAATCCTTACAGCAACAATAATAATCCTTACAACAATAACCCGTACAGCAACAACCCAAACAATCCTTACGGCGCACCCTTACAGCCTGCCCCCATAAAACCCAGGGGTGCCAGCATGGCTGCCGCTTCCATGATTCTGGGTATCATCACACTGGCAAGCCTTCTGCTGCTTCGTCTGTCCATTCCCTTTCTTCTGGGCGGCGTCGGCATCATTCTTGCCATCCTCTCAAAAGGCGGCGCGAGGAAAATGACCGGAAAGGCAGTAGCGGGCATGGCATGCTGTATTACCGGGCTCGTACTGGACGTGGTGATATGTGTTGCCGCCGTCTGGCTGGTGTTTTCCCTTCCCAGCCTTTCCCCAGAGCTGACCGAAGAGGTCAACAGGATCTGCGAGGAAGAGTACGGCGTTTCCTATTATGAAATGATGGAAGAAGTTTATGATATGTGGGATTACGATACGTCTGAGTAATCCGGGAGCCGGCCTGCTCCGATCAGAGAGCGGCCCGGTATGAAAAATTTCGCGCAAGATGATGTGAAAAGAAAGGCAGGGTAACAAGATGACAATTTCTCCGATTATAGGATCTTCCTATTACAATCCTTATACAGCATACGGTTCCTATACCGGCCCTTCGGCCGCAGGCTCTTACAGGCAGGAACAATCCGCCGGCTCCGCTTCCTCCGGGCAGGAACAGGCGCCGGGCGCCCGCGAGACGGAAGCCGCCGCACAGCATATGCCTGGTTCCCCACAGGCCTCCGAAGACGGCCGCGTTGTTGTCCGCAATCCCGGTGAATCCACCGAAAAGCAGGCTGGCAAAAAGTCCTCGCCTGCTGAGTGCGAAACTTGCAAGAACCGAAAATATCAGGACGGCTCCGATGAGGGCGATGTCTCCTTCAAGGCGCCCTCCCACATCGATCCCAAAGCCGCTGCTTCCAAAGTAAGAAGCCACGAGCAGGAACATGTGAGCAACGCCTACCAGAAAGCCTCTGAAAAGAACGGTAAAGTGGTTTCCTGTAATGTGTCCATCCACACGGATATCTGTCCTGAGTGCGGCCGGACTTATGTGTCCGGGGGCACCACAGCCACACAGATCAAATATTTTAACGAGGAAAATCCTTACCAGAAAGATATGAAGTCCTCCGATGCAGCAAATAAATACTGCGGCATGAACTTCGATGAGGCAGTCTGATATGAGCCGATTTAAATCTTCTGCAGAATTGAAAGCCAGCGCCAGAGAGCATCTGCTCGGGCATTATGGCACGGTCATCGGCGCTTTTTTGCTCATGGGGCTCATTCTTGGCACAGCCACCATCGCTGTGAGCCTGGTCGTTGATCTCTCCACGATACCCGGCACAATAATCTACTACGCAATTATGTTTTTGATTTCCGTGCTGACCGGGCTGTTTACCTCCGGCAACGCCTATCTTTACCTGAAGGTGATCTGCGGGTGTCCCGTCTCGGTGGGTGATCTGTTTTACGGTTTCCAGCTCTGCCCCGACAAAGCCATCACCATACAAGCATGGATCACTCTGATCACTTATATCGCGAATCTGCCTCAGATTATTTTGAATTATATCATGATGACAAATTTCCACCGTATGGATCAGGTAATGAATCTTATGCTGCCCTACGCCCTCTCCTTGATTCTGTCAGGGGTGGTCTCCGTCATGCTTGGACTTCTTTACGAACAGGCTTTTTTCCTGCTCCATGATTTCCCCCAGTATACGGCGAAGGAGCTGCTGCAAAAAAGCCGGCGCCTCATGGTGCACCACAAGGGCAGGCTCTTTTATCTCTATGTGAGTTTTCTTCCGCTCATGCTTCTCGGTCTGTTATCCTGCGGACTCGCCCTGCTGTGGGTGATTCCCTATATGGCCGCCACGGAGGCAGAGTTTTTTCTGGATCTGATTCAGCATAATACAGAGGCCGCCTGAGAGCGGCCTTTTTTATTTAATCACATCGCCCGTCCCAGATATTCCCTGTCAAAACCGTTTTGACCCGCGCGTTTTCCGATGCTGTGATAGTACACCAGCAGACAGAAGATTGCCACGATCGCACAACACTTCCTGAATCTGCCTCCCTTCTTCGCCCATCGGATAAACGCCTTCACGAACACTTCCTTCTCCCTCTCGGTCATGCCTCGCCCTTCTTCCATGAGATAGAGAATCAGGTACGTCAGCCCGGCAATCATGGCTACCGTAGCGTAAATTTCCACCAGAGTAGGATCGCCGGTTTTCGGCTCTCTCCCGTTTGACGCCGCCTTTTCTGATCCCTGCTCTGCACCGTCGGACATCCGGGCATTTTCTGCTGCACTGTTTACAGCCTGAGGCGCCGTTGTCTGTACCACGGCAGTGGTCTGTATATCCCCTGTGCCACTGTCTCCGCCACCCGGACTCGGATTATCCCCGCCTCCTGACGTATCGTTGCCATCCGGCTTGTCACCGCCATCCGATTTATCTTCCTCGCCCGGCTTATCGTCCCCGCCCGGCTTATCGTCTCCTCCCGGCTTGTCATCCTCGCCCGGCTTATCGTCCCCGCCCGGCTTGTCATCCTCGCCCGGCTTATCGTCCCCGCCCGGCTTATCGTCCTCGCCCGGCTTATCGTCTCCTCCCGGCTTGTCATCCTCGCCCGGCTTATCGTCTCCTCCCGGCTTGTCATCCTCGCCCGGCTTATCGTCTTCTCCCGGCGCACCACCGTCGGCTTCAAAAGCCGCATGAATCGTATGATCTTCCGTCACATTCGTGAAAGTATAATATCCGGCTCCCGCCTGCGCTCTTGCCAGCGTATCCTTTAGCTCTGCGGTTGCATCCCTGCCGTCCACCGTAACCGTCTTAATTCTGTGCCCCGCATTCGGCATGATTGTAAAAGTCTGCTCCCCGCCTTTTGTGACACTTATGTCACCTATCGGAGAAATGGTTCCTCCTCCTATGGACGACGCCGTGATATGTAACTGCTCCGCCGGCTTTTCCACCCAGCTTGCAAAGATACCTGTGGTATCGGTCACAGCAATGGCAAAATCATAGGCTGTGCCACCGCCGTCCGTCGTCTTCCACCCGGCGAAATCGTAATCCGCTTTGCTCGGATCCGCCGGCTTCGACACCTGCCGCCCTCGCAGGACAATCTGCGGTTCCTGCGGCGTTCCGGCTTTGTAAGCCTCCGTCCCGTCGTAGAAGGTGGCGGTATAATAATGGATGTCCTCTTCCACATCCGCCCCGTTGACCGTCACATCCACCTGCGTGTCCGCGCCGCTCACACGCACATTCATCCCCGGATCCCCCGCCCCGGAATAGAGGGAATCTGCGGAAATGCCCGTGACATCATAGACGCGGTAGGTTCCATTTGGCACCTGGCTGATGCTGTAAGAGCTGTCTCCCGTCTGCCCTTGCACTTCAAGGAATCCACTGCCACCGCCGCCAAGCAGGGCAAAGGTTCTGCTGTGGCCGCTCCATGAATTTTTATCTTTCTTCACGTTGATGGTCACGGTGTAAGTCTCTATGGTTACTCCTTCATAGGACCAGCCGTACCATCTGCCATTGTCTGCATCGCCGTCATTTTGCGCGGCCTCTTTGAAGGCGTCAGTATAGGCCTGTCCCCTCAATTCATTCTTACTCGTATCAAATGTACCGAAAAAATGAACATATCTCTTATTCGCCTCATTATTGTCAGGAAATGGAGCAAATGCGTCTCTCCCGACCTGTGGAAACCGGATGTCCGCATCTGACGATACAACAATAAAAAACGCTTTCAATTGGCCGCAATCTTTAAACGCCTCCACACCTATCTTCGATACCTTTTCTGATATTGTCACACTGGCCAGACTGCTGCAATCTGAAAACGCGCCCTCTCCTATACTCGTTACATTTCCCGGTATCTCCACATTGTTTAAACCGCTACAAGACGCAAATGTATATTGTTCGATACGCGTCACACCTTGCGGTATCTCTACGCCGGTTAATTTTTCGCAGTTATAAAATGCAGCCTCCCCTATCTGCGTCACATTTTGCGGTATCTCTATGGCGATTAAGCTCCTACATTGATAAAAAGCGTTCCTCTTTATATTCGTTACACTTTCCGGTATCGTTACGCGGGTTAAGCTTTTACAGCCCTCAAACACAGCCGTCTCTACACATGTCACACCCTGCGGTATCTCTGCGCTGGTTAAACCGCTCCCCGCAAACGCAAGTTCCCCTATTTCCGTCACGCCTGCCGGTATTGTCACACTGGTCAGACGGCTACAGTCACAAAACGCGCCCTCTCCTATACTCGTCACGCTTTCCGGTATCTCTACCTTCGTTAGCCTGGTGCATCCATCAAATGTCCGCTTCTCTATACCTGCCACACCTTCCGATATCGTTACACTCTTTAAATCTTCGTTATGAGCAAATGCCCTCTCCCCTATGCTTCTCACGCTTTTCGGTATCGTTATGCTATTCAAAAAGCAGCTAGTAAACGCGCTATTTCCTATTTCTTTCACGCCTTCCGCTATCGTGACGTCGGAAAGGGCGGAGAGCGCAAATGCATTATCCCCTATACGCTCCACACTTGCCGGTATGGAAATCGTTTTTAGCGTCCAGCTCTTCTGAAATGCGTTTGCCCCTATTCCTGTCACACGCCAGGCAACTCCATCCTTCACGAATGATTCAGGAATGATTACGTTTGGCACCCTATTATCCGGGTCTTCCCCTTTTACTTCGACTTCGCCATTTCCTGTCACCCTGTACCAAAGATGAGAACCATCATCCCAGATCGTACCGTCAGCCGCATACGTTTCCATACCCTCATCCTGCGTCAGCGCCGTCCCCGCTTCCTCAGAAAGCGCATTTTGTGAAACAGCTTCTTCCGCGCCGGGGTTGTCCTCTTCGCCATCATCTGCGCCGCCTTCTTCCGTGCCGCCATTGCCTGCACCATCACCGGCTTCCCCTGCGCCGCCATTGCCTGCACCATCACCGGCTTCCCCTGCGCCGCCTTCTTCCGTGCCGCTATTGTCTGCACCATCACCGGCTTCCCCTGCGCCGCCTTCTTCCGTGCCGCCATTGCCTGCACCATCACCGGCTTCCCCTGCGCCGCCTTCTTCCGTGCCGCTATTGTCTGCACCATCACCGGCTTCTCCTGCGCCGCCATTGCCTGCACCATCACCGGCTTCCCCTGTGCCGTCATCTTCATCGTCTTCCGGCGCGTCTTTGTCCCCCACATCAGCGCCACCCATCTGCATGCCATCCTTATTTTCATCCGAAATGCCCATTTCCGTGGGAGCAGTCCCCTCCTTTGCCAGCAAGGGTACCCGGCACTGTCCGACCAGCAGAACCGCCGTCAGCATCACCGCTATCCACCTGTAACCTTTGTTTTTACTCTTTCTCATCCCGTTTTCCCCGCTCATTACTCTTCTACTCTTTTAGCTACCACCACAATTCTTCCGTCTTCCTCGTGGTAAGCGCAGGTGGACAGCGTAAGAAATGTATCTCCAAATTCCGCTGTCACTCCCGTATCATGCAACGACTTGTCCATTATGTGATCATAAAAGTATGCAAACTCTTCCTCTGTATCTGCCTGATAAAACTGATAATACTTAAATCCTGTTTCCTTATCACCATTTGCATTGGAAAGAAAGACAGACATGATCTCATATTTCCGCTCCTCATAAAGCGTATCAAAAAAAATCTGCCGGTGTTTCTCATAAAAAGACTGCTCCAGATACTGGTCTAACATACCAAACATGGTTCCGTCTTTCATATTATGTCCGTATATGACAAAATTGGTGCCCGGCGTATTGACATCTGCAATATCCTTCACATATAAGCAGCCATACCTGTCTTCTCTCTTATCAAAATCATGGTGCAGATAAAATTCGTTATCCGCACACTGCATGACCGGATAATCAATCACCGTATCCGGAATGGAAATCCAGCCAGTCAAGTCATTATTTTGGGCGCAAAGCGCCGCAAATCTATCCATGATTGGCTGTTCCTGCGTATCTGTATTCCGTTCCTCCACTTCCACCGTATTGTCTGCCGCTCCTGTATCAATTACTTCCGTATCTTCTTCCGCCTCCTCCGCTTTCACCGTACTGCTCAAATTGTCCATATACTTTTTATGTTGTATCGTCTGATAATGCTCCCTAAAAAGCCCTGTCAGGCATACGATAAAAACGCAAAAAACAAATCTTCTAAGATACGTTAACGGATATCTGCTTTTCATATTTTTCCTTAATAATATATTCAGTCAATCAAGGCAGACCTATCGCCTGCTCTGACTGACTGAATATCCTGTCGCTTAACTATTTATCCATTTCAGATACGCATTGATAAACGGATCAATCGCCCCATCCATCACCGCGTCCACATTGCCGGACTCCTCGTTTGTCCGGTGATCTTTTACCATCGTGTATGGCTGCATGACATAAGAACGGATCTGGTTGCCCCAGCCGATTTCCTTCACGTCGCCCCGGATATCCGACAGCTTCTCCGCGTTCTCCTCCTGTTTCAGCATATAGAGCTTTGCCTTCAACATCTGCATCGCCTTGTCCTTATTCTGGAACTGGCTCCGCTCGTTCTGACAGGTCACCACGATCCCTGTCGGGAAATGGGTAATACGGATGGCCGAAGAAGTCTTATTGATGTGCTGCCCGCCCGCGCCGCTGCTTCGGTACGTGTCGATGCGGATATCTTCGTCCTTCACCTCCACGTCCACATCCTCCTCAATGTCCGGCATCACGTCGAGGGACACAAAGGAAGTCTGCCGCTTACCCTGCGCGTTGAAAGGCGAAATCCGCACAAGCCTGTGCACGCCTTTCTCTGATTTCAGATAGCCGTAAGCGTTCTCGCCGTTGATCTGGAAAGTCACGGACTTGATGCCCGCCTCGTCGCCGTCCAAATAGTCGATCACTTCCAGCGAATAGCCCTTGCGCTCCGCCCAGCGCGTATACATGCGGTAGAGCATGCTGCACCAGTCGCAGCTCTCCGTGCCGCCTGCCCCGGCATTTAATTTTAAAATCGCGTTGTTTTTGTCGTACTCACCCGAAAGGAGGGTGCTGATTCTGATATTCTCAAAGGTTTCCTTAAAGGAGACAAGCTCCTCCTCGATATCGGGAATGATCGCCGGATCGTTGTCTTCATAGCCCAGCTCGATCAGTTCCAGAATGTCATTATACTGGCCGGAAAGACCGTTCATCGTCTCCACGATATCCTTCAGTCCCTTGGACTCCCGCATTTTTTGATTTGACTTCTCCGGGTCGTCCCAGAAGTCCGGCGCCTGCATCTCCATGTCAAGCTCCTCGATCCGCTTTACCTTATCTGCTAAGTTAAAGTGAATCCCTCACTTCCGCTAAGGGGCTTTCGTACGCAAGAAGCTCCGATTTCATATTATCTAATTCTACCACTTAACGTCACCTTCTTTCTTACTGTTTTAAATAGATCTTTGCAGTTCTTAGGTAAAAATCAATAAATTTTTAAAGGCAATCCGCTTTTAATCTTATTTCCTCCCACAGCACTGCTTATACTTCTTCCCGCTCCCGCAAGGGCAGGGATCGTTCGGATAAACCTTCGCCTCGGCGCGCTTCACGGGACCTTTCTGCAAGGTATCGTCCTTGTTGGTGCCGGTCACCTTTGCCACCTGCTCTCTCTCCACCTTCTGCTCAATGCGCACACGGAAGAGCAGACGCACGGTTTCCTCCTTAATGTTCTGGGTCATGTCGTCAAACATCTCATAACCGTTCAGCTTGTACTCTACCAGCGGATCCTTCTGGCCGTAAGCCTGCAGACCCGCGCCCTGACGGAGCTGATCCATATCGTCGATGTGGTCCATCCACTTCCTGTCTATCACCTTGAGCAGAATTACGCGCTCGATCTCGCGGATCGCCTCGGGCTCCGGGAACTCCGCCTCCTTGCTCTCGTAGAGCTTCACAGCCTCCTCCTTTAGCTGCTGTTTGAGACTGTTTTTCTTGGGCTTCAACACCCTCGACGCATCCACCGGCTTTAACGGCACCGTGGGAATCAGCAGGGTATTCAACTCATTGTAATCCCAGTCCTCAAAATCGGAGTCATCACCGATGCAGATATCCACGCAGTTTTCAACGATATCCGTGATCATCTTGTAGATCGCGTCCCTCATGCTCTCACCGTCCAGGACGCGGCGTCTCTCTTCATATATGATCTCTCTCTGCTCGTTCATCACCTGATCGTACTCAAGCAGGCTCTTTCTGATACCGAAGTTGTTGTTCTCTATTTTCTTCTGCGCCGTCTCAATCGCCTTAGTCAGCGCGCTGTGCTCAATCTCCTGCCCTTCCGGGATGCCAAGCGCGTTAAACATAGTAATCATGCGATCGGAACCGAACAGCCTCATCAGATCGTCTTCCAACGAGATAAAGAACTTTGATTCGCCGGGATCACCCTGACGACCGCTTCGACCACGCAGCTGGTTGTCAATACGTCTGGACTCATGCCGCTCCGTGCCGATGATCATAAGACCGCCCGCCGCTCTCGCCTCCTCGTCCAGCTTGATATCCGTACCACGACCCGCCATGTTGGTGGCGATGGTAACTGCGCCGTGAATGCCGGCGTCCGCCACGATCTCCGCCTCCAGCTCGTGGAACTTGGCGTTCAGCACCTTATGCTCCAAACCGTTTCTCTTAAAGATGGCGGAAAGCTCTTCCGAAGCGTCGATATTGATCGTGCCCACCAGAACGGGCTGTCCCTTGGCGTGCGCCTCCTGTACCGCATGAAGAATAGCCTTGAGTTTTTCTTTTCTTGTTTTATAGACAGCGTCCTGCTGATCGATACGTGCCACAGGCTTATTCGTGGGGATCGCTACCACATCCATGCCGTAAATGTCACGGAACTCCTTTTCCTCCGTGAGCGCCGTACCTGTCATGCCCGCTTTTTTCTCAAATTTATTAAAGAAATTCTGGAAGGTAATGTTGGCGAGCGTCTTGCTCTCCCGCTTCACCTTCACATGCTCCTTCGCCTCAATCGCCTGATGCAGACCGTCGGAATAACGCCGCCCCGGCATGATACGCCCTGTAAACTCATCCACGATCATAACCTGATCGTCGGTCACCACGTAATCCTGATCGCGGAACATCAGGTTATGCGCCCGCAGAGCCAGTATGATGTTGTGCTGGATTTCCAGATTTTCCGGGTCGGCAAGATTCTCGATCTGGAAGAAACGCTCCACCTTGGAAACGCCCTGCGCGGTCAGGTTCACCACCTTGTCCTTCTCGTTCACGATAAAGTCCCCGGTCTCTTCCCTCTCCACGCCCATGATGGCATCCATCTTGGTCAGTTCTTCCATGTCCTCACCGCGGGTGAGCTGTTTTGCCAGAATATCGCACGCCTCGTAAAGTTTCGTGGACTTGCCGCTCTGCCCGGATATGATCAGCGGGGTTCTCGCCTCGTCGATCAGCACCGAGTCCACCTCATCGATGATGGCATAGTGAAGATCTCTGAGCACGAGCTGTTCCTTGTAGATGACCATATTGTCTCGCAGATAGTCAAAGCCAAGCTCATTGTTGGTCACATAGGTAATGTCACAGTTGTACGCCTCTCTGCGCTCCTCTGATTTCATATCATTTAAAACGCAACCCACTTTGAGACCGAGAAATTCATGCACCTGCCCCATCCACTCTGCATCACGCTTCGCCAGATAGTCGTTGACCGTGACAACATGCACGCCCTTCCCTTCCAGCGCATTCAGATAGGCCGGCAGAAGACAGGTCTGTGTCTTTCCTTCGCCGGTTCTCATCTCCGCGATCCGGCCCTGATGCAGGATAATACCGCCGATCAGCTGCACTCTGTAATGCTCCGTGTTGAGAACCCTCCTGGCCGCCTCGCGGACAAGAGCATACGCCTCCGGCAAAAGGTCGTCCAAAGTCTCCCCTTCGGAGAGTCTTTTCTTGAACTCCTTTGTCTTATCACGCATCTGCTCTTCCGTCAGTTCCATCATCCCGGGACGCATGCCCTCGATTCTGTCAACCAGACCGTTAATGCGCTTGATCTCCCTTTCACTGTGCGTTCCGAATATTTTTTGTACCACGCTCATAATTTTCTCATTCCCATGCGCCCCTCCGGGCTGACACATGCCTTTCTCTCAAAAAAATCCCCACAATACCAAAACACTAAACTACATTTTACCAGATACAGGGGGTAAATTCAAGCAAAACCCCTCGTATCCGGCGTATCTATCGAATAAGCGGCGGAGGAGCCTGCTTTCTCGCCCCTCCGCCGCCTCATATTTAATGAGAATCCTTTTCTCAATATACCTTCAGTTCTTCCTCTCCGCGCAGGATACGCAGGCCGCCCTGTACCAGAGCCATCAGTTCATCCTCACCGGGATATACGGTCATGGGTGCAATCCACTCCGCCTTCTCCCTGAGGCCCGCAACCACTGCCTTATCGTAGGCAATGCCGCCGGTCACAATAATCTGATCTACCTTGCCCTGCAGAACACATGCCATCGCGCCGATGTCCTTTGCAACCTGGGTGATAAACGCCTCTCTGATTTCCTCAGCCTTCTTATCGCCTTCCTGCACCATCTTTTCTACATCACGCATATCGTTGGTGCCGCAGTAGGCGTTGAAGCCGCCGCCGCCCACAAATTTCTTGTAAACCTCTTTCTCTGTATATTTCCCGGAAAAGCACATTTTAATCAGTGCGCCGCTCGGTACCGCACCCGCTCTCTCGGGAGAGAATGCGCCGTCACCGTCAAGGGCGTTAAACACATCTACCACACAGCCCTTCTTGTGTGCGCCCACGGACACACCGCCGCCCATGTGTACCACAACCAGATTCAGAGAATCATATGTCTTGCCCTGCTCCTTCGCATAACGCTTCGCCACCGCTTTCTGGTTCAGCGCATGGAACACGCTGGTTCTTGGCAGTTCCGGCACGCCGGAATATCTGGATACAGGCTCCAGCTCATCCACCACCACGGGATCCACGATATAGGAGGGAACACCGATGGAGTCACCGATCTCTCTCGCCAGAATGCCGCCCAGATTGGATGCGTGAGGGCCCTGCACGCCGATTTTCAGATCTTCCAGCAGATCGTCGGTCACCGCGTAGGTGCCTCCCGGAATCGGCTTTAACATGCCGCCGCGTCCCACTACCATGTTCAGGGACTTGATATCAAATTCTTTCTCTTTTAACAGATCCTCAATGATCTTTCTGCGGAAATCCTTCTGATCCACGATTTTCTCATACTGTGCGATCTCTTCCGTGGAATGTCTCAAAGTCTCCTCAAACAGGAGAGTTTCATCCTCAAACACACCAATCTTTGTAGATGTGGAACCGGGATTGATAATTAAACTTTTGATTGCCATTTTTTCCTCCTTCTATTTTCTGAGCCGTTCAGCTCACGCAATCTGCCGAGGCTGCGAAGCAATCCTCGCGGTCTGGCTTGCTCAATCAGTTCATCTTTGCCATCGCGCCTGCCATAACCGCGCCCAGCGCAAGGGAATTTACCTTTGTCTCAAAATCATCGGACCGGGAAGTCAGAATCACCGGTGCCTTCGTGCCGGTCAGAATGTTGCCGTTCTTCACCTTTGCCGTATGTACGAGGCACTTGTAAACCAGATTGCCCGCATGGATATCGGGGAAAAGGAGTACATCCGCATCGCCGACGATCTTTCTGCCTTCTGCCCCCTTATGCTTCGCCGCCTCAGGGTCGATCGCCAGATCCAGGGAAAGAGGACCGTCCACAACACAGCCGGAGATCTTTCCTTCCTCGCACATCTTCGTCAGCTCGTCAGCTTCCACCGTGACAGGCATCTTGGGATTCACTACCTCAACTGCCGCCAGGGGAGCCACCTTCGGATTCGGAATGCCGCAGGCATGGCACACATCCACCGTGTTCTCGATGATATGTACCTTATCCTCCAGTGTCGGATATGTCATAAAAGCAACGTCCGTCAGGAACAGGAGATGATCGATCCCCTCCACCTCAAACACGCATACATGGGAAAGGGCCTTGCCGGTTCTCAAACCCACCTCTTTGTCCAGCACACTCTTTAAGAAGGACTTCGTGTCGATGAGACCTTTCATGTACATATCGGCTTTGCCCTCATGCACCAGGCTGACTGCTTTTAAGGCAGCTTCATAGTCATCTTTCTCATCAATGATCTCAAAACCGCTGATGTCAACCTTGTCTGCCTCCGCCACCTCTTTGATTTTGTCAGCGTCACCCACAAGGATCGCCTCCGCGATACCCCTCTCCTTCGCCGCAGCCACAGCCTCGAGAACCGCGCTGTCCTGCGCCACCGCTACCGCAACCTTCTTCATCTCACACTCGGAAACCTTTGATAACAGATCCTCAAAACTCTTACTCATTGTCCCTTTTCCACTCCTTTGTTTTATTATCTTTTCCGAAGCCGCATCCTGCGCGACGCGCCTTTGCGACTCCTAAATTTTACCACGAATACGCGTGAAAATCAATTTCATTTACCCTAGTGATGGAACAGCCGTATGCCCGTAAAGCACATCGTCATCCCATACTTATCACACGCCCCGATCACATTGTCATCCCGCACAGATCCGCCGGGCTGCGCCACATACTGTACGCCGCTCCTGTGGGCGCGCTCAATATTGTCCCCGAAGGGGAAGAACGCATCCGAGCCAAGCGCCACGCCGCTCATCTGATCCAGCCACGCCCGCTTCTCATCCGCCGTAAACACCTCCGGCTTCACCTTAAATATCTTCTGCCATGTACCGTCAGCCAGCACATCCATGTAATCGTCACCGATATAAAGGTCAATGGAATTATCCCTGTCCGCCCGGCCGATGCCGTCAACGAACTGTAATCCAAGTACCTGCGGGGACTGTCTGAGGAACCAGTTGTCCGCCTTTGTGCCCGCCAGTCTGGTACAGTGGATTCTGGACTGCTGTCCCGCACCGATACCGATGGCCTGCCCGTCCTTCACATAGCACACGGAATTGGACTGTGTGTATTTTAACGTGATCATGGCGATCGCCAGATCTATTCTCGCCTGCCTCGGCAGATCCTTTTCCTTCGTCACGATATTATCAAAAAAGGCATCGTCAATCTTCAGCTCGTTCCTGCCCTGCTCAAAACTGATGCCGTACACCTGCTTCACCTCAATCGGCGCAGGCACATACGCTTCGTCAATCCGGATCACATTGTAGGCGCCTTTCTTCTTTGCCTTCAGAATCTCCAGCGCCTCCGGCTCATAGCCCGGCGCAATCACACCGTCCGAAACCTCCCGCTTGATCAGCCTGGCCGTGTCCGCATCGCACACATCGGAGAGTGCGATAAAATCACCGAAAGAACTCATTCTGTCGGCACCTCTCGCTCTGGCGTACGCGCAGGCCAGAGGGGAAAGCTCTCCCAGATCATCCACCCAGTAAATCTTGGCCAAAGTCTCCCCCAGGGGAAGTCCTACTGCCGCCCCGGCAGGCGACACATGCTTAAAAGAAGTGGCCGCCGGAAGGCCTGTGGCCTTCTTCAATTCGGTGACAAGCTGCCAGCCGTTAAAAGCATCCAAAAAATTGATATAACCCGGTCTGCCGTTTAATACCTGAATCGGCAGTTCACTGCCGTCCGCCATAAAAATACGGGAAGGCTTCTGGTTCGGATTACAGCCATATTTTAATTCCAGTTCGTTCATCGTCTTTTTTATTCTCCTATCCACTCTGTTTTCTGTCATTCTCATCACATTGCAGGCACACTGTGCAGATCCGGGCCAACGTCCCCGCTAACGGTTCTTATTCACAATCCTTGTCTCATATTTCCCCGTAGCGATCTCGATATACCGCACAAACAGAGACACCTTGTTCTCTTCGTTCAGATTTTCCCAAACCTTCGCCGTGAAATCATCAATACTGCCATCAATTCCCACAAGCGCAGGTTCTCCCTCAAAGCTGGGCAGCGGATCGCCGTCTCCCATATAAGTATGGATAAAGTGTCCCTCTCCCGCCTTCGGATTCTCGTACGCAAACGTGTAACGGCTGCAGGAGGACGGATCCCCGTTATTGCTCTTCAAAATGGACATGGCATAATTGTAGCTGCCGTTCTCCAGATGCATGATTCCCGAAATGCGGGGAGTATAGTTGGGCGCGTCCGGCTCAAACGTCCTGGTGCGCAGCGCCTGTTCAAAGGTCTGCTGCCTGTCCATCAGTTCATAAATCGTATCCGTCTGATCGCCGTTTGTGACGATCGTTTTATTGCCAAGCACACGCACGGGCGCATAGATAATCAGACTTGGATCCTCCAGCTTGGAGGGATCGAATGCCTGGGTACGGATACCCGCTCCGTCCTCCACAAACACCCGGTTTCTGCTGTTGCCGCTGCGTCCCATAATGAAATATGCCGTCACCGCATGCGATCCGTCCGCAGACTTACCAATCACAATCCCACGACCCGGATAAGCGTTCCCCGCAAGCTCTTTCGCCAAATTTTTCTTTTCCATTTTATTCTTTCCTCTCCACGTCATTTCATTACGGAGAATGCCGCTTTTCAGGCATTCTCTCTCGTGAGACTTAGAAATTCTTCACGAAACAGCCTATGCTGTGAGTGATTAGAATTTCTTCTCACGCTGTTATTCGTCCACAGAATAGTTCGGCGCTTCTTTCGTGATATGGATGTCGTGAGGATGGCTCTCCTTTAAGGACGCTGCCGAAATCTTCACAAATCTGCCGTTCTGTTTTAACTCCTCTATCGTTGAAGTTCCGCAGTATCCCATGCCCGAGCGCAAGCCTCCCATCAGCTGGAACACCGTATCCTCCACACTGCCCTTGTAAGCCACACGGCCTTCCACGCCTTCCGGCACCAGTTTCTTGGCATCGGTCTGGAAATAGCGGTCTTTACTACCGTTCTCCATCGCCGCAATGGAACCCATGCCGCGGTATACTTTATATTTTCTGCCCTGATAGAGCTCGTAGGTTCCCGGGCTCTCCTCACAGCCTGCAAACATGCTTCCCATCATGCAGACATCGCCGCCCGCCGCAATGGCCTTTGTCATGTCTCCCGAATACTTGATGCCTCCGTCAGCAATAATCGGCACGCCGTACTCCTTCGCCACCGCATAGGCATCCATAATCGCCGTAATCTGCGGAACACCGATACCGGCCACCACTCTCGTCGTACAGATGGAACCGGGGCCAATGCCCACCTTAACCGCGTCTGCGCCCGCCTCAATCAGCGCACGCGTACCTTCTCCCGTGGCCACATTGCCTGCGATCACCTGCAGCTCGGAATATTTATCCTTAATCATCCGCACACACTTAAGCACATTCTCGGAATGTCCGTGAGCGGAATCCAGCACAATTACATCCACCTTCGCATCGATCAGCTCTTTCACCCTGTCAAGCACATTGGCTGTAATGCCTACCGCCGCGCCGCATAAAAGCCTGCCCTGGCTGTCCTTGGCAGAAAGAGGGTATTTGATGGTTTTTTCGATATCCTTTATGGTAATGAGCCCTACCAGATTGTAATCGTCATCCACAATGGGAAGCTTTTCCTTTCTGGCTTTCGCAAGCATCTCCTTGGCCTGATCCAGCGTTATTCCTGCCTTGGCGGTAATCAGGTTCTCGGATGTCATGGACTCCTTAATTTTCTTCTTGAAATCAGTCTCGAATTTTAAATCACGATTTGTAATGATTCCGACCAGTTTACGTCCTTCCGTAATCGGAACACCGGAAATTCTGAATTTAGCCATCAACGCGTCAGCGTCTGCAAGCGTATGATCCGGAGTCAGCGAAAAGGGATCCGTGATAACGCCGTTCTCAGAGCGTTTCACCTTATCTACCTCCTCTGCCTGCGCCTCTATAGACATGTTCTTGTGAATGATGCCGATGCCTCCCTGCCTGGCCATAGCAATGGCCATTCTGTGCTCAGTCACCGTATCCATCCCCGCGCTCATCATGGGAATGTGCAGCCTGATCTTCTTCGTTAGGTTCGTTGTCAAGTCCACCTGATTCGGAATCACCTGGGAATAGCTCGGCACCAAGAGCACGTCATCAAAAGTAATTCCTTCTCCAATAATCTGACCCATCTTCTCTCCTCCTGTATTGTGCTGGTTAGTATGTGAGTATGCAGCAGTCCGGCTTTCTCGGCGCCAGACTGCCATTTATTTATGCAAAATACTGCCAGCCCTTCAACTGACAGTATTTCTCCAACCACTTTATTCTGCTAATCTGTAAAAACCTTGCGGGGTGCAATGCTCTGAACGGCTTTCACCATCTCTGTGTTCGGCTCAAGAATAATCTTTGTGTCGCCGTTCCAGATCATCATATAACGACGCTCCGGCTGCGCAGCGATGCCCGAGCTGTAATCAACCGTCTTCATCTGACGGTTTTTGTAAGAATCCAGTCTGTGGGAATTAAGGGGCGCAAAAATCTCCATCTGCTCCAGAGAATAACTTCCCGCCTTCTTTCTGCGGCTTTTTGCCAATACCTTATCTATGCTCAGCTCCCTGTCCAGATAGAGGTACTCGTACTCGATCTCAGCGTTCATATGCGCAAAATAAGCGCAGCCGCCCAGTACAATCGCAATCAGCATTCCCACCACAAACGGCGTCAGGAAGCCAATCAGCGCAAATACTACCGTCAGCATAATCAGAAGCATCTTTAAAAAACGCATCAGCACAGACGGCTTTCTCGCTACCAGCAATTCCACATATGTTTCACTCATACTGTAACCTCCATATATCTATTAAGTATAAAGCCATCTGCAAATTCAGGCAACCGCTGCCGCCTGTCCCATAAAAATATAGAAATATCATATAACAAATCAGGGAAAGTTGCAAGATCAAACATGCCGTTGAATGGATTTGTGCGGGTTGTAAAATTTAAATCAAGAAATTTCCCCAGCTAAAGAGCCGGGGAAATTGGTGAGGTTAGTGTAACCGTTTATAGGTCAGTTTGCGCAAGATGATCAGAGCGATCAGAATGATCATTACCGGGGAAGAAGTAACTGCATGGAAGAAGATCTGAAATCCCAGTAACAGACCATTAAACAATCCCGTGTAGACTGCCTGTGTAAGATCGAGCATTATATCTCACCTCCTTTCTGGCTATGCCGGGGGAGTGTTTGTTGGGTGGTCTCCCCGGCATAGGTTTTTTGCTTTACATTATAGCATATTTAAGTCCAATAAATGGGACTTTATAAATTTTTAAGAAGTAACGGAGGGAATACATATGCTGAGACTTTGTGAAATGACGGGACTGTCTATAGCTACTCTGAGTGAAATAGCCGGATGTGTAATGGCGGTTATAGCGGTCGGCGTGTTTTTAGGCAACATATCCTCACGGTTTGCAACGGAGCTTTTTGATCTGGTGTTTGAGTGGCTCAGCTGTTTAGGCGGTCTGGTCAGACGGTACATCGAGAAGAAACTGCACAGGTAAAAGGTATCGTGAAATGGGCGTGACATCCGGCATCAGCAAAAGACCGGGGACAGACAGAGACAGGGACAAAACCAGGACGCTTCCTGCGGTAACGGTGCATTTTATAAAAACTTGTAAGTGGACAAGGAAAAAGAGAAAAAGAGAGAGGAGAAAAAAGGATGCAGGTAACGATCGTAGGAATCAGAAAAGGGGAAACAAAGAACGGGAAAACATTTTACAACTATTACGGTCTGAAAAAGTTTTCAGATTATGACATGGAGAACGGGGACTGTGAAGGGCAGCAGCCTGTGGACGCATTCAGCTATAGGGATTACGGCGTTTCGGTGGGCGATGTGGTCGATTTCCAGTATGAACCGGGCTTTGAGGGGAAAGCGGTCTTAAGCGACATCGTCATGGTAAAGCTGGCGGGCGGCACACCTTTTGATGCTGACAGGGCGAAAGACACGGCAAAGAAAGAAACAAAGTAAGCGGGACTGCGGGCATGATCCGGGAGGATGTGTCCGTTTTCCAGAAGGGAGAAAGAAATGGATCTGATATTTTTACTGGCGGTACTGTTCGTCCTCTGGTGCTTCATCTTCCGCAAAAAACTGGCCGTCTTCTTCCACAGCCGGAAGAAGACAGAGGGGGAGTTTCCCCTGCAGAGGGTGGAACGCCCGGAAACAGTTACATATAAGGTACTGGCATATAACGCCCGTGACTTTAAGGACACAAAAGAACTGGAAAGCATGATGGAGCTCCGGCTTGAGAAGTGCCTTGCAGGGCTTGCGAAACAGGGTGTCAGGTATGAGGTTGAGTTCCACGCGACAGGGTTTGTGATGGTGTACCTTGTCAGATACTGGTATTGAGGTGATAAGCATGGGAGGACAGGATGGAATCATGGATGATGACGGGCTGGTGGGAACAATATCGGGGAATGATGTGCCAGATAAGGAAAACCCTGCGGAAGGTGAACAGGGTACAGGTGATCCTGCGGATCAGCCAGCAGAACCGCTGGAGCCGGAAGATCCCGCAGACGGGAGTGAACAGGAGCCGGGAAATGATCCGTCTGATCCGGGTAAAGAAGATGAAGAAGATATACCCGTAACCACCACAGGGGACGGGGATGCACAGTGGCGGGAAGACATTGCAGAACGTCTGGAAGAACTGACGGAGCCGGAAGACACCACGGACGTGACGGAACGTCTTGATGCACTGATTGCCCTTCTGACGCCGGAAGAATTGGCGGAAGAGCCGGAAGCAGATGCACAGACCGTCCCGGTGGAAGGTTATGAAGATTTCAGCTACCCTGTGAATGTTGAGTATTCTGTACTTATGGCAGGATTCGATGAGTACATAACGGACACGGAGACGTATGGTGATCCCGGTACCTTTCTTGCCGATTATGAGGAGCTTGTCCTCGAATGCGGCAGGCCGGGAAGCAGTTTCAGGGACTTTTATATCTGCTATGTATACGATTCAGATAACCGCATGGTCTACGACTACAAGGCCCAGATGCCGGATCCGGGCGGGGATCCGGGCGAGGAGGAAAAGCCGGATCCGGTGGAACTGTTACTCTCCCATCTGGAAGACATAAACACCACCCTGTCCGGCATGGCACAGGCGGATGCGGAATATTTCCAGATGGTGAAGGATTACCAGACGGAAATGCTTGAGATGCAGGCCGTCTGCACGGCAACGGACATATTTATCTGTGCCGGAGTGTTCGCCATTTTTGGGGCACTGGTCTTCTGGCAGTTTCTTGGGAGGTTTAAGTAATGACAGAAAGAGTAATGAGTCTTATGGAGGGATCTGTGGTGAAATTTGCGCTGGATGCATTCGGTCTGGGGAGCGTAGTTTCCATTACAGCAATCCTGCTTGGCTACGCTATTGGCAAGGCACTGAGCCTTGTTGATAATACATAACACGCGTGATTCTTATGAAAGGAGGAAAACATTATGCCCAGAATTTATACGCTGGCAAACGCACTGCTGACGGCAGAGGATACCGGGGATGCCGTAAAGGCGATCGACTTCGGCCCCATGCTGGATACAGTGCTTGCCGCTATCACAAGCGACTTTGCGAAGTACGCACTTGTAGCCGGGGCGGCTGCCCTCACCATCTGGGGCGCACCCAAGGCCCTTGTTATGGTCAAGAAGTGCTTCTCTGCCCTGTCCAGATAAGGCCGGGGAAGATATATCACGGAGCCGGGGAGTACAAGCTCCCCGGTTTTTAGGAAAAGGGGGAAAGACATGGAAGAAGTGCTGATGTACATCATGTACTTTGGCGCCGGATTCCTTTTCGGGGATCTGGTCTGCTTTCACTCTGGAAAGAAAGGGAAACCAGATGGGAAAATGGGAAGAGACACAGGAAGCGTATTACAGCCGGGAGAATCCTGCGGAAGAACAGGTAATCCCGGAGGAAAACAGAATGGGGCCTGTACAGGCACTGACGATCCTGCACAGCCTGCGTGACGGCTTTTCCGGCTGTAAAGAGATGGGGGAAGTATGTGAAGCCTTTGGGGTTATATTTGAATGGATAGACAATGCAGTCATTCTTTTTGCCGAGTTTGGAGAGCACTGATAATGGGTAAGAAAATAAATTTCGTGCAGCTGATGGAAAGTTTAAAAATACTGCAGGCTGTATGTAAAATGAATGAATCCTGTACAGGATGCTGGCTGTATGATCCAGAGGAAAAGGAAACGGCCTGTCTGATCTGCAAGGCTGGGGGAAATTCACTGGCGGACAATATCGCGGCGGCACGGGATAAAATCTGCCTGTCAGACATCAGTCCTGCACCACGGAAAATCAGAGAAACCAACGCTGACATGATCAGAAGCATGACAGATGAAGAACTGGCAGATTTTCTTGTATCCAGGGAAGCAGACGCATGTACCCACTGTGAATTTTATAACAGCGACATAAGCCGCTGTTATCTTGATAATCCATGTGTGAAGGAGCTTGCGGAAATGTATCTGCTTGATTATCTCTGCAGGCCAGTGCAGGAGTCCTTGCCGGGGAAGACCAGGGACCGGGGACATTGAAAACTGAATAATTGCACATACCGTCGAAAAATGGTATAATCCCCTTTGTAAGGGGGTGGAAATATGGGTGAAAGGCTTTTTGATTTAGATTTACAGTTAATTGCGGATTCAATTCTTATGATAATAGCAATAATAATTGTTGCGATTATTTTTATAGGGATTCCTGTATTAATTATAAATCTAATAAAAATGGTAAAACGTAAAAATAATTGCTAAATTTGTCCATATAGAAGGTTTCTGAAAAAGGCGGTGTAAACCGTCTTTTTTTATTGTAAAGGAGTTAAACTGTGAGAACGCATAAGAAGCTATTTATTATATTTTGTTGCACAATGATTTTATTTTCAAATCTTTTCATGCGCTATACAATAACGGTTTTTGCAAAACCAACGTTGGACGAAGATGGACATTTGCATGTTTATAACTGGGATGATATAAAGGACTGTGCTGTAGACTGGGTTATGTACATGGCGTCATTAGCAGGGGCAATATTTGCTGATCGTGATTTTGCAAAATATGTGCAAAATAAGGATTCGTGGGTTAACTATTGGACGGAAGACAATGTCACTATTAGCGAGAACGGAACAAGTGTTACTTTTTCTAAAGATTTAATGGCATTTATAAAACAGTGCCTTGACGACTACGTCAAAGAAGAACAAAGCAAGGAAGAAAACGGGGGCTTCATTCTTCTTCCTACCACAAACATAAGTGATGTACCTGCTAATCATTTTAAAAATAGCCAGATGTTCCGTACCTTTAGGAATATCGTGATTGAAAAGGGGTGTCTCGGCGTTGCAACTAATTATTATGGCAAATTAAGTTTTATAGACCTATTTTCAGACCCCGACCATCCTATATTGCTTGTAGTTACAAATTTAAGTTCTCTGAATGCATATAAAAACAATCCGGATTCCCCGGTGCTTTGTAACTTTTTCTGTGCCGATGAATGGGTGCTTCATAAAAGCGCAATAATGCAGTTCCCCGAGGACGACAAGATATATACAGGTTGTTCCGGGGCTGGTCATAACATTAATGCTGGTAACAAGGGGTATACGGATTGTTCTTATATGAATATAAAGGAAGGTAACTCAAGTAATTTTTGTTTCTATTCTGTCACAGGCGAAAGAATCCGTGTGTTTGTTTCCAGGCTTGCCGCCCAGAACTACAGCGTGGGAAACCGCAAGGTCTATTTCACGGAAAACTATTACAACTACGTCCCGGAAGACCTCTCCGTTTCCATTGACGACCTCCAGAAAACCGTTGACGACCTCCAGAAAGTAATTGACCAGCTCCTCGGCCAGATCGGCGACAACGCTTCCGAAAAAGAGATCGAGGAACTGTTAAAGAAGATACTGGAAGCAATCCAGAACCAGCCCAGCGGCGGTGACGGCCCGGACGGCGGTGACATAAACGTGGATATTGACTTAAGCAGTACAAACACCCTGCTTTCAAAGATACTTGCAAAGATCACACAGATCTTCGATAAGATGGACGCCGCCGTGGAGGATGCCGGGTCTGCCGCCATGTCGAAAATACAGGAGTCGCTGGATGAGATCATCGTACAGCTTAAGAAGATCAAACACTGGACAGTGGCGGGCACGGTCATTGATGCGGCGGATGCTGTTGCGGACTGGGCAGACTTAATCCTTGGCATCCTGAAAGATGCGGAGGAAGGGGCGGGCTCTGCAGTTGCCGCCATCGCCACCACCGTGGGGGACTCCGTGGACATGATGTCCAGGAAGTTTCCCTTCTCCGTCCCGTGGGACATCCTGTTTTTCGTCTCCGTCCTGTCCGCCGAACCAGTGATGCCTTATTTTGAAATTCCATTCAACTTTGAAATATCCGCGCTGGACATCACGATAGATTATACGATGAAACTGGACTTTTCACAGTTACAGTGGCTCTCCGACCTGTCCCGCCTGCTCCTGTCCATGACCTATGCAGTGGGACTTCTGAAGATGACCGCAGGCATTACATCTGCCGGAAAGGAGTGACTGCCATGCTTGATATTATAAAGGCATTCTTTGCAAAGATTTATGACCTTCTCCCGGACAGCCCCTTCCAGACCTTTTTTGCGGACAAAATGGGGCCGCTGTCTGACATGCTGGGCTGGATCAACTGGTTCATCCCCTTTGACATCTGTTTCAAGATTACAGAGGTATGGACGATCGGGATCGCCGCTTATTACTTATTTATGCTTATCAGAAAGATCGTGTTTGATCTGGTCATTAACAAGCTGCTTGGCTGATCTATGCATATTCCACAAAAAGACAGACTGCGAACGGCCCGGATCGGAACGGCTGCTGTTTGTTTCTTTGTACAAAACCAACAAAAAGGAGGAAAACCATATGATCTATATGTACACAGGAAGACCCGGCTCCGGGAAGTCTTTGCATATGGCATCGGAGATCCATGAGGCGATCTGGAACGGGAAGAACGTGATCGCCAACTTTGAGATCAATGAAGGCTATTTCGCAAAGGCAAAACACCCGGAGCGGCTGGGTAAGTTTATCCATGTCAGTAACCGGGAATGGCAGACCAACGGTTATACGAACAGGACTACGGTCAATCCCGGAACCGGGGACAGGATGAAAGGGGTTATCCCCGATGGTCGTTACACTTATCTGGACGGGCTTTATTCTTTTGCGCTGCAGTTCCATGAGCGTAACAAAAAGAACCAGATCATAGAACACCAGACCCTGCTGGTGCTGGATGAATGCCAGATCCTTTTCAACAGCAGGTGCTGGGCGAAAAAAGACCGCCTTGACTGGATCGAATTTTTCCGGGAACACAGGAAATACGGCTATGACGTCTACCTTGTCAGCCAGGACGACAAGGTCATAGACAAACAGGTGCGGGAGATCTTGGAAATAAAGGTGGAACACAGGAACGTAAAAAATTACAGGACGGCGGGAAAACTCCTTGCGCTCTTACGCGGCGGGAACCTGTTTGTCTGGATAATGAGCAACTATGCGATCCGTGGCAGGAGTGACGCCTATATGTGCTCGGAGTATTTCACCGGGCGGAAGTTTTTTAACTTTTATAACAGCTACCAGACGTTCCACACAGGCTAATGCCCGGAGCGCAGCGACGGGCCTATGCCTGCGTGGGACGGCAGGGAGCGCGCTTGTGGAACCCTTTACCCGAGGGGCGCACGGACTAGCCTGCTGACAGGGGCGGGCGTCCTTCCCCGCCCCCGGCCGCCGGATAGTGCGCGGGTTCATCGGGTCAAGGGCGCGCGGGGTAAAGGTGCGGGCAGGTTCCCTAAGGCCTAGTATTACCCTTAGGGAACCTCCGTGTATTGTGTATTTTGGGCTGAAACATTGATATACACTGGATTTATGGTTGTGTATTTTTCTGTGTATTCTGCTGTGTATTTTTAACTTCTGTGTATGATGTCCATTAAAACGGACTCTGTGACAGACAGAATAGGGGGGGCTGTATGGAGAATAAGACACGCTCCCGGAAATGGCTTCTGACGATCAACAACCCGAAGGAACACGGTTACGGCCACGATTACATAAAAATGACCCTGGAAAAATGGAAGGGCGTGGTCTACTGGTGCATGTGTGATGAGGTAGGCGGAAAAAACAGTGTCTACCACACCCACCTCTTTATCATGGGCAGTAACGGTATCCAGTTTTCCACTGTCAAGAAAAAATTCCCCAAGGCACACATAGACTACTGCCGGGGGCTTGCACAGGAGAACCGGGACTATATCCGAAAAGAGGGAAAATATAAGGGGAGCATCAAGGAAGAAACAAATCTGAAGGACACCTTCGAGGAACTGTGTGATTGTCCGGCGGAGCGGCCGGGACAGAGAAACGATCTGATCGAGCTGTATGACATGGTGAAGGCGGGAATGGACACATATGACATTCTGGAAGCGGATCCGTCATACATGCAGCATCTTGAGAAAATAGACAGGTGCAGGCAGATCATAAAAGAAAAGGAGTTCCGGGAAAAATTCCGGGAACTGGAAACAGAATACTGGTCGGGCACCACGGGCACAAACAAGACCCGCACGGTCATGGAACATTTCGGATATGCAAACGTTTACCGGGTTACGGATTACAGGAACCCGTTCGACGGCTACCGGGGACAGGACGTGGTAGTCTTTGAGGAGTTCCACGGCAATTTCAGCATAAGTGAAATGCTTGTCCTGCTGGATGGGTACCCGCTGGATCTGCCGTGCCGCTATAACAATAAGACAGCCTGTTACACGAAAGTATACATCCTGTCAAATGTGGATCTGGCGGATCAGTATAAGACGGAACAGCGGGAAAACAGGGAAACGTGGAACGCATTCCTGCGCCGGATTTCAGCAGTAAAGATATTTGATGAAAAAGGCATAAAGGACTACAGAAGCCCGGAAGAATATCTGATGAGGTTAAGGCCCTGTGCTTCTTCCCCGTTTGATGAAGATTTCAAGGAAAAGTATGAACAGGAAAAACTGGATCTGTAAGGAAGAATGATGGGACGGTTTAAAAATGTATCAAAACAGGCGGGTCAGTTCCCGCCTGTAATTATTTTGTCCAGTTCGTCTTCCAGCAGTATCTTTTCCTGCCATGATATATGTCCGTAACTGTATGCAGCCTGTATATATCCAAAAACAATGTAATAACTGCTGCAGAGTCTGTCCCTGTTATATTTCCGTTCTTCCGGATCCTTAATTGTTTCCTTCATTATTGTCTGCTGTTTCATGTTATTTAATCTGTTCTTTATAAAACCTTCATTGTGATCCGCAAATTCCTGTAATGTCATATCTGTTTCCTTTCCGGCTTTCACAGCCTTAAAAAACTGGCTTTGGTAGAGGGTTCTGAGGGGAGCCCTGTATGTAGTTTTCTGGTATTCTGCCCCGCTCCTTTCTTCCGGGACTGGCTTCGTATATCGGGACTTCGGGTATGCTCGTGACTGTTTTTAACATCTTGCAGATCTGTGTCAAGTAATCACGCAGTGATAATAAAAAATTTTATGCCCTTTATAAAAATTTTTATGGTACTTGATGCAGGGATGTAAGATGTTATAGTCACATGGAGCATATCCGGGGTTCTGATATACAAAGACAGCCACAGGAGAAGGGACAGGGCAGGGAACCAGAAAACGGACGCCCTGGATCACTGGTATTCTGTAATCCACAACATAAAACCACAAATCCGGGTCATGGTGATTCAGTACAGGTACATACCGGGCACGCAAAAAAAGCATGTTGTAAAGGGCGCGGAGCGTTTATATACCCTTTATGACATGCTTTTTTTGTGACACCGTGGAAAAAAAGGAAAATTTATGGGGAACTACATCACGGAAAGACAAAGATATGAGATTGAACTACTGCTGAGGGAAAAGTACACCATGCCACGGATCGCCAGGGTTCTCGACATAAAGTACAACACGCTTTATAAGGAAATTGCACGCGGCACTGTAGAACAGATGGACAGTCTGCTCGCCGTACATAAAGTTTATAAGGCAGACTACGCCCAGATGGTTTATGAGAAATCAGCATCGAACCGGGGACGCAACTTAAAGATTGGAGCCGACCACAGACTTGCTGCATACATAGAGGTCATGATCCGGGAGAAAAAGTATTCCCCGGAGGCTCTGATCAGGCACGCAGAAAATGAAGGTCTGCAGTTCAGCACGACACTCTGCCCCAGGACAATCTATAATTATCTGGACATGGGGCTGTTTTTAAATGCCAGTAACGCCGATCTGCCATATAAGAAACCCGGGAAGAAAAAGAAAAAAGAGGAAAAGTCCACAGTCTCATTAAATAACCGCAGAGGCCGTTCCATAGAAGAACGCCCAAAATCCATACTTGACCGGGAGCAGTACGGCCACTGGGAAATGGACACGGTTGTCAGTGCACAGAACACCGGGCTTTCCTGTCTTCTTGTCCTGTCTGAGCGCATGACGCGGGAAGAAATCATTATGAAGATCAGAAACAAAAAATCCTGCACCGTGGTCCGTGCCCTTAACCGTCTTGAAAAACAGTATGGAAGCAGGGCATTCCGGGAAAAGTTTAAAACGGTTACCTGTGACAACGGTGTAGAATTTTTGGATGCTGAAGGAATCGAAAAAAGCATCTCGACAAAGCAGAAACGGACAACTGTTTACTACTGTCACCCATACAGCAGTTATGAGCGCGGCACAAATGAGAACATAAACCGCATGATCCGCCGCTTTTTCCCAAAGGGGACAGACTTTGATGCAGTCACCCCTGCCCAGGTCGCGGCAGTGGAGGCGTGGATTAACAATTACCCCCGGAAGATTTTTAATGGTCTTTCAAGTAACCTCTTTAGGGAACAGTTGGGGGTAATCACAACATAATAGCCCTTCCTACGGAGGGCACTTGGCGGGGGTATTTCACGCCGCCTAGTGGGGGTAGGAAGGGTTGGGTTAGTGACGGAATGGTACACGAAGTACCTTTATTTTCTATACCACAAAATAAGGCTTTAGTAAAAATACACAAAACAGACAGACTGTATACCCCCGAACCGGGATCATATACAGCCTGTTTTATTGTGAAAATGTAACAAATTTTCTCAAATCTTGATTTTATTGTTGCAAATCACCCCGTTGAATGGATTTGCCTTTCCCAATATTGGCTATCCGCTTATTGTTTATCATCCAGGCACCATACAAACTACACAATACAAAATCTTGTATATAACCCTTATCAGTTGTTCTTTTCAACCCACATCTGGCTTATACCGATCTTGAGATGCAGATTTCCAACCGTCTCAACTGGCAAAACCGTTCCGTCATGTATCTGTGCCGCTCTTATGACCGTCTGAACAGAGGACAGGAATACCGCGACGCCAAACCCGCCATACATATCGGCTACCTGGATTATACCCTGTTTTCCAATTGTCCGAAGTTTTATGCCTGTTATAAACTGATTAATATCATAAATTATCAAGTGTACAGTAACAACCTGACCTTATATGTAGCAGATCTTTCCAGAATTGATCTGGCTACGGAAGAAGATAAAGACTGTCACACAGACAGCCGGGCCAGTCTTTTCAAGGCCCCCACATGGGAGGAACTCAAAATGGCCGGGCTTAATTCCCGGCCATCACTTTTCCATATTCTTCTTTCTTATCCTTCATGACCGTCAGCCCCTGATCCAGTTCCTCCAGCGGATATCTGTGGGTAATCATCTGCTTCGGCGCAATCCGCCCGTCTCCCAGTCTTTCCAGCACATAATGCCAGTCGTCCTCCCGGGAATGGGTAAAAGAGGAATTCCATGTGCCAAACACCGTCAGCTGATTGCGCAGAATCTTCCAGTACACCGCCTTCGGCAGTGTCATGTCAGAAGCCGGATTTCCCACCAGCATTATCCGTCCCCCCGGGCCTGTCATCCGCACCGCCTGCTCCACTGTCTCATTTCTTCCGACACATTCAAAAAGTACATCTGCTCCCCTGCCCCCAGTCTGCTCATCCAGCCATTTTTCCGCATCCTGCGTCCTGCTGTCGCAATATACCTGCGCAGGCAGACCGAGCTTCTGCGCCATCCGCTTCTGAAAATCCTTATTACCGATGACAAATATATTTTTATGGCCGGCTTCCAGCAGAAACATCAGCAGGAAAAGTCCGATCGTTCCCATCCCGCAGATCACAATACACTCTCCCGGGGCAGGCGCAATTTTTCTCATGGCATGAACCGCCACCGCCATCGGCTCCAGCATCGCCGCCTCCTCGAAGCTTACACCCTCCGGCAGGCTGATCAGATTCTTTTCCGGCACCGCTGCATACTCCGCAAATCCACCGTCACAGCGGGAACCGAGATAACTGTAATGCCGGCACATCTCGTACTGCTCCTTTTGACACGGCAGACACTCTCCACACGGAATCAAGGGAAACACACCGACCCGTTTACCCTGCCATTTTTCATCCACAGACCCACCCACGGCCATCACCTGCCCGGCGAACTCATGCCCCGGAATAAGCGGATAAGAATAGGTTCCTGTGTGAAATACCCTCGGGATATCTGAACCGCAGATGCCCGCCGCCTTCACTGCAAGCAGAACCTCATTCTCTCCTATTATGGGAGTGTTTATTTCTTCCAGTCTCAGATCATTTATGCCATGCAGCACCCATGCTTTCATTCTATCTATCTGCCTTTCCTTAAATTATCGTATCTGTCATGCCTGCCTTCGCCGCCAAGAAAACGAACGGCATTTTTTCATGCCTGTCCTCCACAAGTTGAAACGCACTCTCTGAATCTCTCCAGATCAGCCTTTGTTGTAATCTTAAAATTCCCCTCATCCCCCGGTATCATGGCAATGTCCATCCCTGCCATGACAGCCGGTTCCGTGGATCCGTTGATCTTAAAAATACGCTCCGGCAAAAGATTCCTGACTGCTTCCGTGTATTTCCCAAAAAGAAACGCCTCCGGCGCCTGTCCCGCAAAAATCCGGCCGCGTGCCAGAAGCGAGGTAATCTGTTCTCCGTTCTCGCTGAAATATACCGTATCTTTCATAGGCAGTACAGGGATTGCCCCATCATGATCCGCCGCTGCAGACAGACAATCCGTAACCAAACCTGCCGTCAGCAGCGGCCTTGCCGCGTCATGGATCAGTACATAATCGGAATCCACCGCGTATTTCCCTATATCCTCCAGTCCGTTCAGGATCGAAAGCTGTCTTGTCTCCCCGGGAGCAGAAAAACCGCGAAATTTATTTTTTCTTCCTGCAGACGGCATACCACCGATTCCCTGCACATTCCCAATATCTGCATCCTCGTCCTCTTCCCAGGCGCCCAAACCGTCCACACACTCCAGAATCAGTTCTCGCCACATCTCATCCGCCACAATCTGCACCGCGTCAATCCCCTCATGGGAAAAAAGCGTCCGCAGACAGTATGCAATAATCGGTCTGCCCTCCACCTCTATGTACTGTTTGGGCGTTTCCACACCCATCCTTGTCCCTGTCCCGCCGGACAGAAGCAATGCTGTCACCATATTTTCACCCCCATAGCAGTCTATGACCATCCATAAACTGCTATGTCTTATCTCTAAAATTTTTCAGTTTCCTTCCGCTTTTAGGTATTCCGCACTCTTTCTTTTCTCAGAACTGTAATTTTCGGATATTTCTCAGCGTCTCCCCATAAGCCGCCTCCTTGCCAAAGAGGAGGGTCGTACCGAGCACAAAGCCTTTGATTCCTCTGGGTGCATACTGCGTAATCTTATCCGCACCGCAGGCACCGTCCCAGTAAATTTCAAACTTCATCTCGTCTTTGATTGCCAGAAGCTTTGTAATCTTCTTACCAACATAAGGCATATACATTTGTCCTGCATTGCCCGGGTTCACCGCCATCACCAGCACTTTCTTCACGATCACAAGCATCTCCATAACTGTCTCGATACTGGTTCCCGGATTGATGGCAATTCCCGGCACCATCCCCGCGTTAATGATCTTCTGCAAGGTAGTAGACGGATGATACTCCGCCTCCGGGTGAATATATACGGTATCTCCCTTGCGCAGATGATCTAAAAAAATATGTATATTGTTGTTGGGGTGTTCTATCATAAGATGAACGTCCAGCGGTTTTTTTGTCGCTGACGCTATAAAAGACATGTCGTTTAAGGACATGGCAAAATTCGGCACATACCTGCCGTCCATAATATCTATATGAAAAGAATCGATACCGCCGTCTTCTAAATCGCGCACTTCCTTTTCCAGATTGCCGTAATTTGCGCACATCATGGATGCTGTTAATTCAAAGTCCATGTGAATTTCCACCTTTTCTATTATTTATAGAAAAGGATAACACATAGAAAAACGATATTCAATCTAAAGTTCATGCCATAAATTTATAAAATATAATATATATACTAAATCATATCCGTCATATCTGTCATCCGATTAAAAAAGGGATCTTCTACTTTTAGAGACAAGAAATCGTGATCCAGAATTTCAACACCGTGTATCAAAGCCAGAAACCGCTCGTCTATTTCTCTGTCTACCCTTACTTCCTCTATCGGACACAGCTTCAAATACGTCGTAAAATAATCGAGAATTCCATCCTGTGCTTCCTGTACACACCGAATGTCCTCTTTCGTTCTCGTCTCCTGCGCATAACACGGATCCCCGTTTTCGTCAAATTCTTTGATCGACGGCATGGGGGATGTCAACATCGTTTCCAGAATATAATAATTTTCATAAATCTCGCTGCTATCCGTTTCTTCCTTACCATAAAACGGTACAATATCCAATCCCTTTTCCTGCATATACTCTCTTTCCAGCTGTAAAAAATATAATCCCTTCAAATGATTCGGTATCAGTTTCTGTATATACATCTGGCTTGTCCCTTTGGCCACAAAGTCAAAAAAAGCAATATCCCCTTTTCTTGTCTCCAATCCGTTTATATATGTAAGGTAATTTTTCCTAACGGAGGATGCCCTTCGTAAAATCATCTGTGCGTAATCCGTCAATGATTTTTCTTCCATACGCCCGCATCCTGCTTTTGCCTGCCCGGAAATGCCAAAGCGCGTCTCCAGCTCTTTTTCCACCGTTCCGCTGAACTTCATCTCACTGACATACCTGATATCTTCCTCATTCTCCACGCCGGCGCGTATAGCGGCTGTGCGTGAAGTCAGGAAATAAACGGAAGAAATATCTTCGTTCAGTGCATCGTACAGCTTCTTTACCAGATAGCCGTCTCGTGCAGAAAGCCACACATTTTGCAAATCATACTTCCGCACCTGTTTTGAAAACCATATGACAAAATCGCTGATGATTGGCGCAAAAAACAGATAGCCCATATCAAAGGCTGTTTTGACGGCGATTTTCTGTTCTTCTTCAAACTGAAAGGGGCTGTTAAAGAGATTCGCCACAAGCATCCCTATTTTAATCCGGTTAGCCACGCCTTCCATACTGTCCCAAAGTCCGAGATAGCCCGCCATTTCCAGCAGCTCTGTTCCACTGTAGATCTGGCACACGGCAATTCCGTGCTTTTGGGCGCTCTCTATATCCGCAGTAAAATCATCACCGATGTGAATTACCTTTTTTCCCGTTACCCGCTCTTTCAGCCGTTCAAAAAGTTCTTCTGTCTTGGCCGTTTTGTACTCACAGGATGCGAAGATGTCCCGATAGAAACTGATATCACACTTTTCTAATAGCCTGATCAGTTGTTCCTTCGTATAAAAAGTGTCCGATACGATATAAATTTCCTTTCCTTTTTTATGCATCTCTTCACAAAAAGAACACATTTCCAGGCGCGGAACCACCAGCTCACAATCAATCTGCCATTCTAATTCAGCCAATTCCTCCGGCACAATCTCCGCGATTGCGTAAGTCTTTTTCATATAAGAATAAATTTCAACAAGTGTGGCCGCCGAAAATCTGGCAAGGTACTTTTCGCTGGCCAGCCGTCTGCCGCAAAAATCCGTTATCACAATCCCCTTTTCTCTTAATCTGCAGTCAACGATATCAAAGATATCTGTCGGAAATAACGTCCGCCGCATAATCAATGTGTCAAACAGATCCATACTCACTACATCATATCTGTCAGCCTGTTCCATCAGACGCCCACGGGAAATCCCATCCGCAGTTTTGAATTGAAATCTGGCTTTCCTTGAATCACACAGATTTTTGCCTCTCACATCTATCAGCGCAATCTCATTCTCCTTACATACCGCACCGATTCGCTTGATGATTGCTCTGCATGAACCGGGTCTTGCCACGATCAGAATCAGTTTTACCCGGCTGTCTATGGCATACTGTAACGAAACAACCGGCCTGCCATACAGCTCTCCTTCTTCCCTGTAACCGTCCAGCAGTCCGACAATCTGAAAGTCCTGTCCGATCTCGTTCAAAACCCGTTCCGTTTCCGTACCCAGTCCGTAAATCGCAATTTTATCTTCCTTATATGGATTCAGAATTTTTGATAAATTTACCATACACGCTCTCCGCCTCTATCTGTTTCCACAGCCAAAGTCCCGCTCTACGGTTCTATAACAGCTCCCTTACTTTTTTCTCGAAAGCCGCCATGGAAAAATGCTGCTCATAAATTGTCCGCGCACGAAGTCCCATATCGGGCAGACTTTCGTGATGCTCCACACACCAGCAGATTCTCTCCGCCAGCTCCTGTTCATCCTCGTTTTGAAACACGATACCATTCACTTCCTGCTCTATAAACGACGCCGTACCCGTGGCGTCTGATACCATACAGGGCACCCTGTGCATCATCGCCTCCGCCGCCACTGTAGGCATAGGATCTTCCCGCGAAGGGCAGATCGCCATATCCGCACCGGCAAATGCCCTGTGTATTCCCTCTCTATCCGTGGTACCTGTCATAACGATCTCCGAAAGCCCGTGTATCATTGCTTTGATCTCTTCCGCCATCCGGGATGTATTCTGTCCTATCAGATAAAATTCTGCTCGCTCCCTTATGTTTTGAGGCAGCCGCCGGACAGCCCGTACCAGAATATCCTGTCCTTTTCTTGCTTCTATATATCCTATCGTCACAAAGCGGACCTTGTGCCTGTCCGGCTTTCGTTCGCCTTCATCCGCCTCATCTACCACTCCGTAAATCAAATTTTCAATCTCCAGATCCGGCATAAACGGCGCCATAGCCGCCCGTGGAATCGGCCCGACCGAACAGAGCCGTAAATTTTTCCGATCTATATCATTAAGCAATGCCCGATCCACACCGTCATAAAAGAAAGGGGAATCGTGCAGCCACCATAATATCGGTATCTGCGTATCTCTCTTCGATAAAAAAACATGATAATTAATCGTATTGCATACAATCCTTGAAAAGCCCGCCGTCCACTCCGCCTCGCACATTGTCTCAATCTGCAAATTCACATCAACGATTACTGGCATTCCCTCAGCAAGCAGAATATCTCTCAAGGGTCCATCCAACATGGAAGCAAATACCACCTCGTCCCCTTTCGCACGAAGCACTCTTGCCATATGATAGAGTGCGATTGCCGGTCCTCCCAATGTGAGATCATGAGATAGGAGCAGAGTGCAGGACGCCTTCTCCATATTCTCCGCCCCTCCGTAGTACTGTATGGGTTTCTTATAGGCCCCTGTAACGCCGTTTTCTGCCCGGCAGATTAATTTATGCAAATCATAAAAATGAAAAATCCGCTCTTTAGGTACACCGAGCTCTCTAAGCTGCCTCTTCATTCCCTTCACATAGAAACTCAAAATCACCACCGCGTCATAGGCAAGCTGAACGCCCTGTTCCGGGGATACAATCTGTATATTATCTATATATGTATTCTGTTTATGCGGCGCATTGTCAAGCAAGGCGACAATGTCTTCTCTCGCAAACCATTTTTTATACCGGTTATAATAATCCCCTGTACCGAAAATCAGATATTTCACGCGGCTCTCCCTCTACTGCCTTTTAGCGGCGTCTATTTTAAGTTCCCATCTCCTCGAGCAGCTCCTCAATCCCACATATCCTCGCATCCGACAAATCCGTCAGCTTCTTTCTGATAGAATCCACCTCTTCCACCAGAGAAATAATAATCATATCTGCTTCTGGCAAATGCCCGTCCGGCGGATAAACCGGCACCCCTTCTTCCCTCAAATACTCCGCATTCATGTCAATAAAGTACTTTACGCAAATCTTCTCTTTCCCCAGGCAGTGATACAGCCTCTTGCCGATATAGCTGAACCCGTAAACTGCCACACTTTTGACACCGCTTCCCACCAGATAATCTTCTATGTAAATTCCGCGCTCATACAAGCTCATCCACGTATTATACACAAAAAACATTTTCTGAAATCTGCTCAGGACTTTGATATGATCCTCCGCAGCGTTTCGTATAGCAGCATACAGCGCCTGTAGCTCGCCGTCTGCCAATATCCCACTCTCTGCTGCTGTCTGATATATTTCCTTCTCCGAATCTATCATGTGCTTTGCATTGATGGACTCGTTTCCACCCGCCACCACATGTTCAAACAAAATCTCCTGATTCAGATGAAATGTACAGCCCGCCGCCTGCATACAAATCCAGAGCAGCCAGTCGTCCGCCCCGTTATTCTTAAGTCTGATGTCTCTCCATATCTTCGGTATTTTCTCTTTTCTCAGCAAAACCTGCCCAGGCGATATGATAGGATTCCTGACCGAGAGGATATATTTTTTTGTGATCACCCGTTCAAACGGCATCCTCGTATCATAAAACTGCTTTCCCTCATGGAGCAGCTTGCAGACCACCGCGTCACCATCGCCAAGGCACGCTGACTGGCTGACAAAGTACGTTGGCTGTATGCGGTCATCCTGATCCAGAAATAAAACATACTTGCCTGTACAGTGTTCCAACCCTCTGACCCTTGCTCCATGGATGCCTCTGTTGACATCGGTTTCAAGCACTTTGATCTCTATTTTCTCCGAGGAAAAACAGCCTGTCGTTTCTTTCGGATCGTCGTTCACCAAAACAAGTTCCAGCGTGTGCCGGTCCTCACACACGTCCGCGCACCGTTCCAACTGGGCAATCATGCCGTCTACATATTTTCTGCCGCGAAACAGCGGCACAATGATACTGATCCGTTCCATAACAGCCACACTCCCGTTCTGCCTGCCCCGTCTCCTTTTTCCCTGATAAAAGACTTATCAAAATATTACTCAGCCCAAACACCGTTATGTAAAACTCCCACGTCATAGGGAAAAGACATAAAGTCAGAAAACTCAAAACCAAGCAGCTCCTTTGCATGATTGGGAATCCAGTACTCCCGCCCCTCAAAGCACGCTCTCTTTAGCGGAAAGATATCGTCAAACGGAATCCACCTTTCAACAGTCTTAAGCCCGGGATATCCACCATTATTATCCACCCCCGGATAAATATTTGCCGTTTCCGTTCTGCTAATCATCGGATGCGTCATACGTTCCTGTCTGAGGAGTTTTACCTGCTCGTTTTCGTCCGAAACCGTATACATCTTTTCAGACAAATCTGCAAGGTATCTTCGATGTTCGTTAATGTCATACTCATCCTTATAAAAATCATAAACCCAGATATCTAACCCGATACTTTGATCCCCATTCAGAAGCTGGCCTCTCCCGGGTTTTATATTTAAAATAAACCGGTCCGTCTCTTTGCACAGCTCCATCACTTTTTCATAATCGCACCGCATCATGCCTAAATCCATATCATCATCCCATGGAATAAAGCCCTTATGCCTCACGGCGCCTATCAGATTTCCGAAATTTAAAAATGGTCTGATCCCGAATTTCTCCACATACTCGCAAAACTCCGCCGTAAAATCCGCCAGTTTCATTTGCTGCTCACGCAGTTCACCCACTGCCGGCCTCAGAGTCGTAATATCCGCATGTCTTTTCAAATACTCCAATTTTCTTCTTTCTCTGTCCGCCACAAACTTATAATACTTTACGAAAAATTGGTGCATTCCTATTTCATCGCACATCTGCTTAGCCAGATCCTCCGCCTCAATCCGCATATGCATCAGCATCATAAAATCTATATATTTTTCTATACCCGCTTTCTCCAATTGCCCGAATATTTCCAGATTATAGTTACGGATGCTGTCCACACATACCACAATAACAGCTTCTTCGCACAATTCACACATTTTCCGAAAAGATACGACCCTTTTTCCACACAGTTCCTCTTCTGCCTCTCCCTGTATCTTGTTATCACAAAAGCACAATACATGTGATTTTCCAAAATAAGAAAATGCCTGCCTTCCCCAATAACCTGCCCCAAACAAAATAATCTTCATTCTGACAGCCGTCTCCTTTCACATCGCACTGAATTTGCCCCGATCAAGTGTCCTGTCCCCGGTTTCCTGCATCCCTTTCCTCGCTCATATGAATGTTCTTCGCGTGAATCAAATCGCTGACATTATCCACTTCCGTCCAGTCATACATTGAAATATCCGTATAATACAGCTTAAAATCATCCCGGAAAATCATCTGCACCAGCGCATTTTCATACCATTGATCATAGTAACCGCTGTCTACCATGTTTTCTATCTCACACCGCATAGCCAGCGCACTTTTCCTGTCAAGCTTTGTAAGCCCCGCATACTCTCCGAAATAATGGTCCAGCTCTTTACTCATTACCAAAACTCTGTCCTCGGATATCTGCACATTATAATCTCCGTCTTCACTGATGGAACTATCCACCAAAACAAACGGCCGCTCTGTCGGCTTACACACAACATCACGAACCAGATCTCCTGCCATCACAATATCGCCGTCTATCAAAACTACATTATCCGCATCCAGATGCTCTCTCGCAAACCAAAGCGATGCAATGGAATTGGTCACCTCATAAAACGGGTTATTAATAAACGTAACGTCTTTAAGTTCCTGCTCAATGCTTTGATGCTTGTGGCCCGTCACCACCACAACATCCGCATTCTCGTCATACTGCCTGATCAGATTTACCATTCTGGCAATCAAAGTGGTATCCGATCCCAATTGAAACATAGACTTCGGTATATCCGAAGTCAACGGACTCAGCCGTGAACCCTTTCCCGCCACCAGAAATATGTATTTCATGTACGCCTCTCCTCTCTTCCGCTTCTCAGACTTCCTGCCACAGCAGCAGTCCGATTCTTTTTAGTACCCGATCCGTCGGAAAATCCAGCGAAACACCGTATTGCTTCATACTCTTTACTATGTTGATTCCCGTTGCTTCAATCGGTGATCTGGACATATACGGATTATTACATTTTTCTTTCCCACACCCTCCTTTGCACAGCTTACAGGAGCCTCCGATGAAAGAAATCGTATTTGCGCTGTTGCGGTTGTACATCCATTTTTCCAGATCAAGCAGGAGCCTGTGTAAAATCACACTGGAGTCATTTCTGATTTTGTCATAGTCACTCTGCTGATTCATCTGAAATGTCAGAACGACTGCCATACCCGCATCATATTCACCCATCATCTTCTCATAATCAAGATCGGGAAGATTCGGCGGACATTTCCAGTTATTATTATACTTTCCGCAATAAAAACAGTTCATCTTCACGTTTTCTTCAAAAATAAGCTTCTTCGGGTCTATAATAATGCCTTCTGCGTCCCGATTGGCCGTGCGCAGATAGCTTTGTACCTCATCCTTTAACATATTCACTCTCCAGACAAAATAAAAATTCAAACACCTACATACAGAAATAATACTTCATCTCTTCAATCAAAATATCATAGTCGGAAAACTGCAAATCTCCGATATGCGCCACCCTAATACTGGACTTGCCAAGCTCACCCCCGACCGGATTCACCATAATGCTTTTCTCATCCTTTAAATAAGTAAAAAAGTCCATGGCAATTTCCTGCTCAAACCGAACAGGCGTTATCGCATTGGATAGTGGGAAAGTCGGCAGATGTACTGGCAGCCCTGTCATTTTAGCACGGAAATACTCACTTCTTGCCCGCACCTCGTCTACCCGGCTGTCCGCACCTCCCGCCTGAATGATGCGCGACAGCATATCATGCAGTTCGAAGAGAACGCCCACGCAGGGGGTAAACGGCGTCTGCCCACGCCTGATATTCTGCAGATAGTCCTGAAAGTCAAAATATAACGATGCCGTCTGTTTCCCTTCTATCTTTTGCTCGATTATTCTTCTGCTCAGAACAACCATTGACAAACCAGGCGCCAGACACAGCCCCTTTTGCGAACTGACTATCGTTGCGTCTATTCCATACCGTCTCATATGATACTCGTCGCACAAAAAAGTACTGATCGCATCTACAATCAGATACAGATCATTCCGGCTGCAAAAATCGTGAATCATTCCGATGTCATACAGCTGCCCTGTATAAGTCTCATGGAGGTTCACCAGAAGTCCTGTATAATCCTTTGCGTCGTAAGCATCCAGACGCGATGCTGTCAGCGCCTCATCCTGTCCTAACCGCAAAGCGTCAAACGGTATATGATGAATTTCGCAGATTTTTTCAAACCGCTCCCCAAAAGTCCCTCCTGAAATAATGAGAAGCCTGTCCTTTTCGTCAAAGCTGTTCATAACTGCCGCTTCCATCGCACCGCTTCCCGACGCCGTCAGAAAAATGACTTCGGCATCATCATCCGCATCCGTCAGCGCTAACATCATCTCCCTGTTTTCCCTCATCAACGCTGAAAATTCCGGCGTTCTGAAATACGGAACCACACGGTTTCGCACCTCCAATGTGTGCGGGTACATCTGCGCCGGTCCTACCGTAAATAGCTTAACATCCTGTTTCATACCTTCGTTCCCTTCTGCATATCTTCACCACATCCTCTTCAAACGCTTCCATCTTTTTTCTGACTCTACCGTTTCATGCTGTGATTTATTTTGTTAAAACACATTTCGCGGTTCATCTCCGCCTCACTGCTATTACCCGCTTCATACCGTCCCGTCACATAACTGTAGAGATGCGGACGCATATAATAAAATTTCTGCCGGATATACCTCTTCTGGTTCTCATCCATAAAATCCGCAAAGTGAAAGCGAAGTCCCGCCGCGTCTTTTTCGCAAAAAACAATCCTGTCCTGCACAATTTCAAACATGTGAAGCATATTAAAATTACACGCAGGATCCATTTCCAGATCATACATTTCTAATCCTTGCGAAGATACGAGCAGCAGCGTCGTACCGTCTGTGATACTATAACTTTTATTAAACGAATCCGCCCTTACCGGCTGCGCTGCATATGCGCTTCGCGCATACACAAAGTCGTGTTCTGTACCGTGCTCTGGCATTTCCCCCCGTACCATGCGTTCTATCATTTCCCTTATGTCGGTAGTACACACAAGCTCATTACTCGTCTTTCCACAATACCGACCTTTTTCCCAGACAATCAGCGGCGTATGTATCAGCGGGGCCGTCGGCTCTATCGCATGAGTCAGGCCCATATGATATCCATGCCCCCAGAAGTCATCCCCGTGATCCCCGTACAAAACAACAATCGTGTTCTCTTCCTGCCCGGTTTCTCTTAAAAGCCGGAAAATATTTCCAACCATATCATCCAGACATCTGCATCCTTCTTCCCATCGTTTTCTGCCTGTTCTTCTGTATCCCGGAGCCACATAACTATGACAGGAAATGTTGCTCATGAAATTGTTGATTCCTATGCAGTATTTATTCCGCCCTGTCATAACCCCCTTAAAGGCCTGGCAGAATTCACTGTATGATGCATAGGCATTTTGCTCTACGTTCCTCCCAAACAGAAACAATTCCCGTAAATCCGATAATTCAAAGTAGGGATGATTAAATACTCCTATCTGATATCCTTTATCATAAAAATCATCTAACAGACTTGATTGATAGCAAAAAGCTGTCGGTTTCTCTGTCAGTTCATGACATCCCTCATATTGATCCGGTCCACCATACAACAGATCGGAAATTACCATCCAGGTAGAAGTTGCCGTGGAAAAGTATTTAAGGAAGCTGAGTCCTTCCTTTTCAATTCGCGTAATGTTGGGAAAAAGCTGCGGGTTCATCCGATATACGATATTGTTTACACTCTCTAAATGAAGCAAAATAACGTTCTTGTCCATTTGTATCATTCCCTCAGTCTGCACAGTTCATAAAAAGACTCAGATTGACCATATCACACATAAGTTCTTTTGCCGAAACAACAGGCACTTCACACATGCTGCATATCTGCGCTTCTATCTTCGGATAGTCCAGAAGCGGCGTAACCAGTACCATGTCAATTTCTTTCCTATCCGCCAGTTCCTGGATGTTAATTGTCTCAATATTGCCAAAATGTGCTGCCTTATTTTCATCTATTGTGCATATTGATTCCAACTGTGCCGTATTCAAATTTTTTAATATCAATGTGCCAAGTTTACCTACTCCGTAAACTGCAATATTTTTATATCCGTTTACCTGAAAATATCTTGTCATATTCTCTTTCAGACTCACGAACAATTCCGGCCGTTCCATCAACTCGTACATCTGAATAAAAAAATCTCTCTCACAACTGTTCATAACATTCCCCTTCGTTTATGCGATCACTGCTATAATCTGGCTTTCATATTCTTTATCATATATTTCCTCCACTAATGCCGGCGGGAGCTGCGACACATACTTTGTGGGATTTGGCACCTTTATACTGACTCCTGCCTTGTACCATTCATACTCCATGTCGATCTGCCCGATATCTACCACCTGATATCCATTCCGCATCAGATCATATGCCAGCACTTTGCCAGCTGGCCCAAGTGCACACAGAATTAATTTATCTTGAGGAACTTTTTCAACTTCCTCCTGAATATCCCGATACCGCTCGTAGGCATTCCGTGTAGGGCAAAGAATACGTTGAACAGAACGCACATTATCCAATAAATCATTTCCCTGCCCGGTTCTTGTCTCTGCTCCTTCAACCAGCACAACGTCCCTGTCCTGCCAGATCCTTTTCACAAGCGTATATCTTCTTTCCGCATCATCCTTGTTTTTAGACCCAAAGTAACATTTGAACAAATAGGCATCATAATAAATCCTGCTGTCGTCCAGCAGCGACGCATGAAAAGTCCTCACTTCCTCCGTCATGTACTCACGTATGCCGTCCTTATCACTGTCTGTATAGGAATCAAGGCTGCCGTAATTGTTCGCCACTGCAACCAGCAGCTTATCCTCCCTGCTCTGAATGACCTCCCTCAGCCTGTCGGCCAGCGCCTGCTCATATTTCTGAAAGGGCGCCCTCTCCTTCCCTGCCATCAATTCAAACTCACCGTCGCCAAATCTGATCATAGAACATTTCTCACTTACAATTCTATTAACAGCCTCTTCGTCGCTGTGCAGCACAGGAAACTTGTATTTTCTCTTTTCCAGGTTATCTGCCACCTCATACCCGATATTCGAAAATCTGGCATTGACCTTTTTTTCCAAATCCTCCAGACGGTTCTCCAAAATATCTATTTTCCGTCCTTTGACATCAAAATACCGGCCTGCTGCCCCGCTGTCTTCCGTCTCATTGAAATAGCAGAAAACCCTCCCCATATCCAATCCGCTTTTTTCTATCTGATATAAAATCGCATCGTATTGAATCACTGTAACAATAATGATATCCGCGTCTGCCAGCGCTTCTTTAAAACTTACAATTTTTTTATCCTGAAAAAGTCTGCCCCACTGCTTA
>Ga0137308_100425_pt1 | contig 71515 bp, 69 predicted proteins | sample Inofrocosms_June_FD_97181 | JGI IMG/M metagenome (GOLD analysis project Ga0137308, IMG submission 97181) | Mouse cecal microbial communities from Vienna, Austria - N-Acetylneuraminic and N-Acetylglucosamine D2O microcosms_June | ecosystem: Host-associated > Mammals > Digestive system > Large... | reverse complement strand
AACCACGATTCGTCGAGAAGCAGTTGATTTTATCATTAATATTGCATATAATGAAAAAAAGGAGTTCCAATGATAGAGACAAATATAGCGCAGACAGTCAATGCTACGAATGACTCTGGTTCTGCATATGATACAAACGTAAAATATTTGCTTGCGGACAAGCAGATACTGTCACGTATTTTGAAGTATACCGTTGAGGAGTTTCAGGAGATGGATATTGAAGATATCCTTGGCTGCATTGGTGATGATATTGAAATAGGAGCGAGACCAGTTGATGCGGGACTTTCTAATCTTGGACGGGTAAAAGGAACAGTAACAGAAGATAATATTCCGGGAGAGGGTATTATCTATTATGATATTCGCTTCACTGCGTACCTCAGGGAAAAGGAGATGAAGATTCTGATCAATATTGAGGCGCAGAAGTCAACGGATTCTGGTAAGCTTGGATATCACTTGGAGAATAGGATTATATTCTATCTTGCAAGGATGATTTCAGCACAGAAACAGACAGAATTTTTTCACAGTGACTTTGATAATTTGAAAAAAGTCCGAAGTATCTTTATCACAAATTTGCGATAAAAATCGTTATCAAAAATCTTGGGTTATCTCAAAACAATATTTTCCTTAGTGGATTTATAGCATTCTTATCATTAAAATTTGAGATAACCTTTCTCTCTCTTATAATAAAAGGGTAACTGAAAAAAATCAACCTTAATTGTAAGAGAGGAGAACAAAAAATGAGCAACATCCAAGACATTATTTCAAAAGCCCTGGCACTGTGGAGCGAGAAACATGCTGAATCAACAGTACGATGCCAGGGCATCTATTTTTCTGCACTGTTTAAGGCTGCAGAAGAAGGCGGTTTTGATTCGCCCTGCCAGGAATTGTATGACCTTTTCCTTAAAGGCGCAAAAACCCCGGCTGTATGTTTTAACAGATCCCAAGCTGTAAAAGCGGTGGATCTGATTGCCGGCACACACGCCATAAACAAAGACGGCAGCTTTTACAATGAACCACCTTTCCCAACATATGAGGAAACCTGCATCTTGCTGTCTTCTTTGGCGTATCCAATCTCCGGGCCAGTAGATATAAGTTTTTTGATTGTCTATGCTGCCAGCATGATCGAACGACAGGGGACATCCCATAGCGGCCAAGGGCAGTACTGGCATTCATGGCGCGACATCCGGACTTATTGTTTCCGTCATGGTTCATCCATGAATTATAATCCGGAAACACTGAAACGGTACTTAGGGGAACTGGATGAAAAATTTGGCAGTGGTTCCTTGTCGGAAACAAAATATTACATGCACAGGAAAGCGGCACTTATCCTGGAAGAGATAGCTGAAACCGGGCAGTTTCAATGGAAACGCTCACCGAGGAAACCGGTCCAGCCATTAGAAGGCCCAGAACTCGAAGACATCCGCCAGCAGTACCTCTCGTTTTTGCGGGAAAACAATTATGCAGAAAGGACGATACAGGGAAGGGACTATATATTCAGGAACATGATAAGATTTTCCGGTGTCCGTTCGGCCGAGGAATTGTACCACCTTTCTGCGTCCGGTGTCGGCGGTATCCTGAAAGGCTTTGCGGGTATCTGCAAATGCATGGACACCCCAACTACCCTCGTCCGGCTGACCTTGCAGTATCTATATGAACAGGGAATGCTGGAAGTAAACCGGGCGGAGATGGTAATGCCTCCTTTCCGCCATCATGGGAACACGCCATGCTATATACCGGAAAAGGAAGATAAAAAGTTTTATGAGGCCCTTGAGGGATGCACAAAGCGCAATACTGCAATCATCCTCCTGGCAAGGGAACTTGGGCTGCGGTCATGCGACATCTGCAGCCTGAGATTCTCACAGATTGACTGGGAAGGGGAGAAGATACGGCTCAACCAGCAGAAGACCGGGGAACCTGTCGTCCTTCCGCTCCTGCCGGAAGTGGGCAATGCGATATATGAATATATACGGGATGAGCGCCCAAAAGTGGATGATGGGTATCCCTTCATTTTCCTGCGCACCCAGGCCCCATTTACCAGGATAACCCGGATTTATGAGGTATCTAACCGGTTTGTCAAAAAATCCGGCATAAAACGGAAGAACGGCAGCCAGCGGGGGATGCACCTTTACCGCCGTACACTGGCAAACCGCCTTTTGCTGGATGAAGTCCCGCACCAGGTCATCACCGATACCCTTGGACATGCTTCAAAGGAAGCAGACAGGCCTTATATCCCCATGGAGGAATCAATGCTGCGGGAATGCGCCCTCGGGCTTGATGGAATCGGCGTAAAGTCATGGGAAGGCGGTGACGGAAATGAATAACCCATCTTTCCACAGCAGTTTTGCCGATACCATCCATGAATTCATAGAGCAGAAGCACTCCATCGGCTATCCATACAGACAATCCTCTCTTATTCTGGCAAGGTTTGATGACATGGCCGCCAGGGAATTCCCGGATGAGGATACAGTTACAAAAGCAATGTGCGACGCATGGATAGGGAACCATGCGTCCCTGCACCAGAATACCCTGACCCGGGACGTGACCCCAGTGCGCTAGCTCGCAAAATATATGAATGGCATTGGGAAAACGGCATATGTCATTCCCTCCTATGTGGGGAGAAAGCAGCTGAAATACCCCGCGCATATTTATACTGCGCAGGAAAAACTTGCTTTTTTCCAGTCGGCAGACCAATGCAGCCCCGCCGTTAAAAACTCGCCGACAAAGCACTATGTGGTTCCGGTGATTTTCAGGCTCATGTACTGCTGCGGCTTACGGGAATCGGAAGCGCTTAACCTTTCTATCAGCGATGTCGATCTGGCGGATGGCAGGATCACGGTACGTGAAAGCAAGGGATGGAAGGCCAGGAATATTTTTATGTCAGAGGAAATGCTTGGGCAGTGCATACAGTATGATTCCGCCATCTCCAGGAAGCTTCCGGGCAGGTCAGCATTTTTTCCCAATAAATACGGAAATGCGCTCAGCTACCGCACTTTGAACAAATGGTTCCATGAAATCTGGGATGACCTGCCGGAGTCGAAGGATGAAAATGCAAAAAACGCCTGCCTCCACAGCTTCCGCCATACTTTTGCGGTTGACAGGCTGAATGCCTGGGTGCGGGAGGGGAAAGATATCAATGCCATGTATGTCTACCTCAGCGAGTACATGGGGCATATGAATTATAGGGCGACTGATTACTACCTCCGGCTCGTCTCCGAATTCTACCCGGACATGGAAAATATGCTTTCCAGCATGAACAGGGATATCCTGCCGGAGGTGTGCCATGAAGAAGAATGAGAAGGAAATGCTGTTCTTCCGGATGCTCCACGACTATTTTTCTATCCACCTTCCGGTGAGGCTTGCCGCCAGCCCCAAAACCATTCGGACTTATAAGGCTGCCCTGAACCAGATGCGGCTTTACCTTGCAGAAGAAAAAGGAATCCCTTTCACGGGGATGGGGTTCAAATGCTTCAGCCGTGAAATGATTTATGACTTTCTTATTTACATGAGGGATGAAAAACACGCATCCGTCAACACACTGAACAACCGTCTGGCAGCGGTAAGGACATTTCTGCAATACTGCAGCGATGAGGACATGGAACTGACAGCGCTTTATGTGGATGCCCAGAAAATCCGCAGGTTCAAAGGAACAAAAAAGCCAAAAGTGGAATACCTTACGGAAGGCCAGCTGAAGCTTATCTACTCCATACCGGATATCCATACAGCGATAGGAAGACGCAACCGTTTTATGATGATCTTCCTTTATGAAACAGGTGCAAGGATTGATGAGCTGCTGAATGTCCGGCTGTCGGATGTCATCAGGACTGACGGTACGCCCCAGCTAAAAATCACGGGGAAGGGGAAAAAAGTGAGATATGTGCCAGTCATGGAAGATGCCGTAAGGCATCTGGACGCATATCTTTCTGAATACCACCGGGATTCCCCTGAAAACGCTTTAATGTTCTATACAATACATCAGGGGAGACAAACCCAGATGACCCCGGCAAATGTTGACATTATGCTGAAAAAATATGCAGCTTCAGCAAAAGAATCTGATCCATTGTTTCCGCCACATCTCCATGCACATATGTTCCGCCATTCAATCGCCATGGCAATGTATAAAAAAGGGGTGCCGCTGTCATACATCCGGGATTTTCTTGGACATGAAAGCATTGACACTGTCCGAATTTACGCTTATGCTGACAGTGAGACGATTGAGGAGGCTTTGAGAAAAGTCAGCCATGAGGGGATCGGTTTGGTACCTGAAAAGAAATGGAAGGGAAAGGAAAGCGAACTGTTGCAGTATTGCTGTCTCAAGTAAGATTTATTATCTCAAATCTTTTGGATGCATACCGCTAATTTCCTGGCAGAATCCTAAAGATTTGAGATAATCTAAAGTTTTTGATAAGTATCTGGATATGTATGGATAGTGAGGAAACAGAAGATTCTATTGAGGAAATCGGTTTTGACAGAAAAACAGTTTTTGGGAATAAGAGAAATTCATATCATACGGATCTGATGAAAGGCATTATTGTTAATATCAGGAGTGGGGCGGATAGTTCTTCTGGAAAAGCTGTGAAAAAGTCTCAGAATATGTTGATAGCTATGCTGGAAGAATTAGTTTCCAGGAAAGACGCATCAGAGAAGAAACGTATATTGGCAGATGAATATGGAATGACAATGACTGCTGAATTGGAAAGGAGAATCCAGATTATGTGTAATTGGTCAGAGAGTATTAGAGAACGGGAAAGAAAGGATGCAAAAATAGAGGCAAGAATAGAAGCAAGAATAGAGGCTCTTGAGAGGATGATCAGAGTCAATATTACAAGAGAGCAGATATTATCTATGGGATACACGGAAGCGGAATATGAAAAAGCAGAGAGTGCATTATATGCAAATGCTTAGATGCAGATGTTGGTGTTGTAATAGGCACAAATTAAAGGAATCCAGTAAAATTAAGAGAAGTGCATTAATCTGCCCCTTATTATACGGATTAGATATAGAAATTGATTATAAGGCTGAATTATTTATGAGGCAGTGATATCGTAAAGAGGACATCGTTTGGAATCATTCATCTGTAGGATAGAAGTGCAATCTATCCTACAGAGTTTTTAACAAGATTTCTAATGTGGATTTTTATAATCATAGGATTGATTTTGGTCAGAGTGATTCGTATAAAGGCGATTACAGATGGCTCTGGGAAACCACATAATTGATGAGAGCCTGTTTTGGAATCTTCCAGTCTTTCCCTTCTTTATACCCTTTCAAATTACCTGAGCGTACAATCCGGTATGCCTGAGTCATGCCAATTCGGAGCAGTTCGGCAACTTCTTCTATCGTTAGGATATCGTCGTATGGTTCAAACATTCTTATCCCTTCTTTCCTTGGAATTGTAAAGTTACTGTCATGTTCGGATACATGGCTGACAGTCTGTTTTGGATATGCTTTAGGCAGTTCTGCATAATCTCTGGTGTAAGGACGGAAGCCTCTGGATGGTAGCTGAACGCATTGACTCCAAAATGCAGATGTGGGGCATTTCCTTTTGAGTGTTTGGATGGATAACGGTACTTACCTGTAGGTGAGTAGGAGTGTCCGCCCCGTTCCATGTCCAGACCGTATAACAAACAAAAGCAAAACGTAACTGCATTGCTTATGAAAAAACCAGCACCCGAAAACCTGGAAGGGGAAGGCCCGCAAAGAAAGGGAATGCCGTCCATCTGAAGGAACTCTTCCATTCCCATAAGGAGAAGTTCCTTCAGACAGAGCTGGAACTTTATGGGAAGAAAGAAAAGATTCGCTATTACAGCATCGACCTGCTTTGGGGGGGCAGAAGCTGTATCAGGAATTGCGTTTTGTTCTGGTGGAATATAATGGGGTGCAGAGCATTCTGGCTGGGACCAGCCGTTCCATAGAGCCCTTGTCCATGATTCGCTTATATAGCTATCGGTTCCGGATTGAATGTACTTTTCGGGAACTGAAGCAACAGCTGGGAGGCTTCTGTTACCATTTCTGGTCAAAGCATATGCCCAAGATTGATTATTATCGTAAAAAGACAGAACCAACTTCTCTTGAGCAAGTGACCGACAACTATTCGCGTAAAAAGATCATGGAAGCAATCCGTGCAATTGAAATGCATATGGCATTGTCATGTATTGCAATGGGGACAATTCAGGCCCTGGCAATCCAAGCAGAAGGAAAGCTTCGTTCCGAACAAATCCGCTGCCAACGTACTCCGTCAAAAGGAAAGATATCGGAAGGTGCCATGATGTGTTATCTACGGAAATATATTTTTCATTTTATGGGTCAAAGTCCCGAATTACGCATAACACAATTAATTCAGGAAATGCAGGAAATGTCAGTAATTGATAAGGATTTACTGGCTTCTTAAGCATATAAACTTTTTACTGTCCAGTACAGATAGATTTTGTGCAATATTTTAATCCTATAGTTGATCCTGTATAGAAAAAGGCTCGGGAATATCTACTTTCCATATTTACCCATAGTCTTTACTCAATTCATGTTTCTAATTACATCTGAGCTTTCCTATATACCTTTACCCCCTTCCCTGACCCGTCCAACTTAATCTTATCATGGCGAAAGCTTCTTTCCGCCGAATCTAATTCCAACCAAACACAATCTCTCCGCCACTCTTCATATGCTTTCACCTCCGCCGCCGAATTTGCCGCCCGCATCATCGTAGGCGTCTGCAGTGCGCTGCGGGGATTCCAGTCATTTCGATATGCCGTCTCCAATATAATCTCGTCAATCTCTATATTCAAGAACGCGGCTAACGCCCTTGCATTCATAATCCCATATTTGAATTGATTCCTGGTCTTCTTCCATTTATCGTACTTGATACTTTTCTTAAATTCCAGAATATGTAACTGCCATCTATCATTAACGCTTTTCTTGATGAATATGAATTTATCCGCACATTGGCAGGCCTTCTTCTTCGCATCCAGATAAGGCAAAGTTCTCCTCTCCGGATAATGGAAGATCAACGCATCTTCCTCAAAATAACTTTCCAGGTTCGCCTCGCCTTCTTCCTCTGTCTCTATGATATGAATCTTTTTATCTCTATCTATGACGATCGTATACTCATCTTCTCTGAACAAGTCCAGATTCTGCCTCAAATATTCGGGAATCATCCGCAAGTACCTCCCTGCTGCACGTTTTCCTTTGCTATATATCATATGTCAGTTCCAGCATCTCTTCGAATGCATTGCTGAAAGTCGTTGTCTCGAATCCCATCGCTCCAGCTCTCAGCTCTTCAATTCCGGAACTCTCTTCTCCCCGACAAGTAAACTGATATACCCCAACTTGATCCTCTTTCAACAGATCCTGTTCTTCAATCTGGAATTTCTCCATAAGCTCCTGCTTTTTATCACTATTATTTACACGGAGCATATTGTTGATATGCTGAATGATAATATCACTGTGTGTAGTCATGATCACCGGTATTCCCATATTGCACATTCTAACCAGAACTTTTGCAACCGCCGTCTGCAACTGCGGATGGAGACACATCTCCGGCTCCTCTATAAATATCTGCGATATCATATGCTGATATTTACACAACAGGTATAATGGGGTAATCTCTGTAACCACTGCTGACGCAAGATACATCTGAATGGAATCATCCATATTTTCTGGTTTATATAGGAACGCCCGAGCCGTTGTATCCTGTCTTTCAACCTGGCCATGTAGAACGGACTGCTCAATAAACTCCGCTAACTTGCATAATTCCTGGTTCTTTCCTTCTATTTCCCCCACACTGTTCAATAATTTCAAGAAACTGATCACAGGCTTCGTAAAATATGACGGCACAAAATCTGAGCCTCTGTTGAAGCTATTCTCATACATATGATTAATAATCAGATTTTTAGACAAAACAAACCCTGTCCGAGAAGATGGAAGAAATACCGGATCACCTTCTTGTACAGATATATCTGTCCAATATTTCAACAGCATGTTTAACACGAACTTAACATACCTTCTCCTCTGTAATGCATCCTTCCCCTCAATCTGCATTCCCATCTGATAATATCTGAACAATCTGATCCACAACGTTTTTTCAGTAATAATATAATCCGGTTTTTCTCTATTCGTCCTCCCCCTATTTGTTACCTCCCAATAGATCGATCTATTTTCTACTATAATTTCAATTTTCTCTTCATCCTCCATATCCAATTTTAATTTTCCTATATGCATCTCCTTATTAAATATCTCTGAGACAAAACGATCTTTATTTTGTTCAATACACAGGTTCAGTAATCTTAGGAACTTTATAAACCATTCCGCAGATAATATTTCTTCTATCTCTGCCTCCGCTGTCTTCTCCATCACATACTGCTCACATTCTTTGTACAAGTCCGTGTTCAATACGTCCTCTGTTAGATCAGTCAGCAACGCACTGCTTTCCGAAGAAAACCCCCATAGAAGGCTCATCAAATAACTCTTTCCGCTATTATTATCTCCCACAAACATCATCATTGGTTTCATTTCTAATTCGACATGTTCAATCTTCCCAAAGTTCTCAATGATTACTCTTCTTCTCATATTCCCTCCTGCCGGCATATTACTTCCACCCTCTGGAATTCATACGTTTATCATAACACGACACAATCAGGATTATCAAGTATCGTTCACCTTCGATTTGGATGCAAAAAGAGGACAGGGCAAATCCTCCGCATTTGCCCCGTCCCCTTTTTATCTTATGATGATTATTCTTCCTGCTGCCACAATCTCCGAAGATCATTCTTTACCAGCATATCCACATCACGTTTCAACATATCACGGTATTCTTCCGCCTGCTCGCTGTCCGGCGTATTCAGATAAGCATTACAGTTACAGATATGATTCTGTCCTCCAAACAGATACAACTGTGTGAATACACCGGCCTGCACCAGTTTGGATGCATACATCAGGCTTGGATCCAGGCAGACATCCGTCTCATAAGTATAGATAATCGTCGGTGCAAGCCCTTCACACTCCTTCACCGTCGCATGATTCGGGAATGCTTCCGGCGACAGAAATGCATCGTTCCCCTGATCGCCCAGCCATTCCTTGCCGGTCCGGTATAGCGCCTGGCTGTTCCAGGTATTGCCGCTTCTTACGCTGGAAGGGTAGATCAGGCGGTTATCCGCAACAGGTCCGATCGCGATACATCCACGCGGATGATAGTTATGCCTCTTCAATCGGTGACAGAGCGCCAATGCGAGGTGCCCGCCGGAGCTGACACCATAGAGGAGCACTCTCTTCTCATCAATACCCAGATCCTTGGCGTGATCCAACACATATTTGTACACCGCGTGACAGTCGTTTAATGCTTCCGGATATTTGGAATCGTCAAACAAACATCTGTAATTGAAAGATACCACGATCGCCCCCAGATCGTCTGCGAGCTTCTCCGGTGCCATGATCGCCGCAAATGAGAGGATCAATCCGCCTCCTGCAATCCCGATCACGCATGGCATCTTGCGCTTTCTATTTGCCGGGTAAGTGACAAGAATCCTTACTGCAGGCGCGTCCGGTTCCTCCGGGCATCCCGGCACTTCGTACGTCTCTGTCCGCTCATTGTGGGTCTCCTATAGGGGCATACTGTATTTCGCCCTTTTCTCCGCATTCGTTCCCGGTTCATCCAGCCATTCCTCAAAGGAAATGGGAAGCCCCATCTCAAATACATCAGCCAGTTCAGGATTCGCCCATTTCTCCGCATCATCGCGGACTAAATATTTTGCATCCATCTTTTTTCCTTTCTTAATTTTGTTTATATTTCCCGGTTAATAAGTTCCTGATAATATTATAACAGGATGGATGCAATATTGTTTAGTACAATTCCCGTATCTGTTCAAAATATGTTATTTTACAACTTTCTCAATCACACATTCATGCCTGGTTCGTTTTTTACTGTAATTTAACCCTATAAGAAGAATATCCCCGTCATATACCTCCAATGCTTCTGTATACTTACGTTCCTTAATCTGCTTTATTGCAGAATCCGCCGTCTGATCCCATTTCAATTCAATCAGCATTGCCGGCATTTCCGGACATTCTCTCTTTGGCAGGAAAACCAGATCCGCAAATCCGCGCCCTGCCGGCATTTCCCTGACGGGAAGATAATAATACTTCAACGCCCCATAATATGCCATACTGATCACACAGCTAAGCGCGTTTTCATCATTATATTCTATAATAGAAGTATATCTGGAATGTGCTTCTTCAACCATATCTGCCACAGCGTCAGAATCCATATTCAAGGTCGCCTTAAGCAATGCTTCTGATTTGTGCTGAATCTCAATAAGTTCATTCCACCGATTCTCATCGGTAGCTTCTACGAACTCACTTCGTATCTCCTCATTCGGAATAAATGCCTTATGCCTGCTCTCATCATACGCCAGATATCCCAAATGAATCAACAATGTCAGTATATCATCCTTGTTCTTAAACCTGACCATATCATTCTTATAAGACTTCGTACTCACATAGACGGATTCTCCTGATAACATCTTGATGATATCTGTCTTCAGCCCATCAAAATCCATATTGATAAACGGCACGATCGCCTCGTAGGTTCCCGTCATTGACCAGTAGCTCTTCAGTTTTCCGCGGGTGATAGAACTTATCACGGCACGCGGGTTATATACATGCAGATTCTCTTCGAGTACATATCCGTCATACCATCTCTTTATATCATTAAAATCCCGGTGGTACGTCTGACATAATCCCTTGACTTCTTCTTCCGTAAAACCGACATACGGTGCAAGTTCCCCTGCATCCAACATCGTAAATTCATCGAAATTATTCAGCGCCGACTGCGTATTCAACTTTTTCATCGGCAGGATACCAGTCAGATATACCAGACTCAGATAGGCCGATGGGAGATTCCCCTTGAACATACTCCGAAGAAAATCAATATAAGCTCTCTGTGCCGCCTCATCCTCGGCCTCATCACGAATGATCGCATCCCACTCGTCTATAATAATGATAAATCTCCGCCCGGTCGCATTGTGAACGGATGCCAGTGCATCTGACAGATTTGTCACTTTATCAGCAAAAGTCCCCGGGTACACTGCACATAGTTCTCCGATAACAACTTCCTGAATAAACGGAATCGTTTCCAAAGCGCTTGAAACATTTCCTCTGCACCACTGCACATCAAAGTGGATCACATCATATTTATTAAGGTATTTTCTATAAGAATCCACTGCACTGATTCTATATTCTGCAAAGATATCTTCCGAATTACAACCGCAGCTATAATACGCGGCAAGCATATTGGCAGCCATCGACTTGCCAAACCGGCGCGGCCTGCTTACGCAGACATATTTACTGCTCTCTTTATCAATCTTCTTATTCATACAAGAGATCAGCATTGTTTTATCTACGTAGATATCGTCATTCACTGCCTGACGAAATGCATCATTCCCCGGATTCAGGTACTTCCCCATATCTGTCCGCCTCCTTCTCAATCTATTAGGAACTCACACATCACCCCATTGCTCACATCAATCCCCCGCTCTGTCAGCCGCACGTACTCTCCTGCCTCTTCCATCATCCCCAGCCCATACATCCTCTCAAGCACTCCATCGTAGACACTCTCCATACTGCACCCGAATTCCGCTTCGAACCGCGCCTTCGACACCCCTTCTGTCTTCCGAAGTCCCAGGAACATACACTCTTCCATCTGCTCCGTCCGGCTTAACGCCGCCGGTTCCCCTCCGTCATTCCAACGCCGGTTATCCATAAGCGACGCCGCACCCGCGCCGATCCCCAGATACTCCGTCCGGTCCCAGTACCCCAGGTTATGCCTGCACTCATATCCCGGCAGTGCATAGTTCGAGATCTCATACCGGTGGTACCCGTACTCTTCGAGGATACTCTTCGTCCGCCGATACATCTGACGTTCTTCCTCTTCTCCCGGCAATTCCCTGGTACTTCCCCTTCGCGCTTCGTCAATATTCCCGGCTTCCGCCGTTACCCTTCCGGCTTCACCAATACTCCGTTCCGTCACATCCCCCTCATCTGCACACCTCTCACCGTATCTCTCGTAAAAAGGTGTCCCTTCCTCAATAATCAGGCTGTAAGCCGAGATATGCTCCGGTCTTAATTCTGCCGTCTTCCGAAGCGTCTCCTCCCATCCTTTCACCGTCTGACCCGGTATGGCTGACATCAGATCAATATTGATGTTCCGATACCCGGCTTTCCTGGCAAGCTCATAAGTTCTTAAGAATTCCTCATACGTGTGGATCCGCCCAAGGATCTTAAGCTCGTCGTTCTTCGCCGACTGCAGGCCGATACTCAGCCGGTTGATCCCCGCCCTCTTATAAGCCGCAAGCTTCTCTTCTGTCACCGTACCGGGATTCATCTCTATGGTAATCTCCGCCTCCGCTTCCACGGCAAACGTATCACAGACCGCCGCGAATATATCAAGGAGCTGCCCGGCTTCCAGGATAGACGGTGTTCCGCCGCCCACGAAGATACTCACAACGCGATAAGCCTTCGCCGTCTCACCGTAGGAACGGATCTGCCGGCAAAGGCCCTCCACATACTCCTGCCGCTCCTCCTTCGTGGAAGGTGCGGACAGGAAGTCACAATATTGACATTTTCTTACACAAAACGGAATATGAATATACAACTCTAATGGTCTCATTATTTATCGTCCAACTTTAATACGCTCATAAATGCCTTCTGCGGGATCTCTACATTGCCTACCTGCCGCATACGCTTCTTGCCTTCCTTCTGCTTCTCAAGAAGCTTCCTCTTACGGCTGATATCGCCGCCGTAGCACTTGGCTAACACGTCCTTCCTCATGGCCTTCACGGTCTCTCTGGCAATAATCTTGCTGCCGATCGCCGCCTGGATCGGAATCTCGAAGAGCTGCCTCGGAATCTCTTCTTTAAGCTTCTCACACATCTTCCGCCCGCGCTCATAGGCCGTATCCGCATGGATAATGAAGGACAATGCGTCTACTTCTTCTTTGTTGATCAGGATATCCAGCTTCACCAGGTTCGACTGCACATACTCGTCCATCTCATAGTCGAAGGATGCATAGCCTCTGGAGCGTGATTTGAGCGCATCGAAGAAATCATAGATGATCTCATTAAGCGGCAGATGATACCGAAGCACCGCGCGGGTCTCCTCGATATATTCCATCCCGTCATACACTCCTCTGCGCTCCTGGCATAGATCCATGATCGCCCCGATGAATTCTGAGGTAACCATGATCTCCGCTTTCACCATAGGCTCCTCCATATATTCGATTTCCGACGGATCCGGCAGGTTGGTCGGGTTCGTCAGTTCGATCACCTCGCCGTTGGTCTTATGAACCTTGTAGATCACGCCCGGCGCCGTCGTCACCAGATCCAGGTTGTACTCCCTCTCCAAACGCTCCTGTATAATCTCCAGATGCAGAAGCCCCAAGAAACCGCACCGGAAACCAAATCCCAGCGCGACAGACGTCTCTGGCTCAAACTGCAGAGACGCATCGTTGAGCCGAAGCTTCTCCAACGCATCCCGAAGATCCGGGTACTTGGCCCCGTCCGCCGGATACATGCCGCAGTACACCATCGGATTGACCTTCTTATAGCCCGGAAGCGGCTCATCGCAAGGGCTTGCGGCATTCGTGATGGTATCGCCCACACGGGTATCCTTCACATTCTTAAGACTTGCCGTGATATAGCCGACCATCCCCGCGCTCAGCTCCTCACAGGGGATAAACTGTCCTGCACCGAAATATCCGACCTCGACCACCTCTGCCTTCGCTCCGGTCGCCATCATCAGAATCGGTGTTCCCTTCCTGACCGTCCCCTCCTTGATCCTGCAGAATACGATCACACCCTTATAGGAATCATATAAGGAATCGAAGATCAGCGCCTTAAGCGGCGCCGCCGGATCACCTGTCGGCGCCGGGATCTTCTCCACGATCTGCTCCAGCACTTCTTCTACATTAAGCCCGGTCTTTGCCGAGATCTGCGGCGCATCCGCCGCCTCAATCCCGATCACATCCTCAATCTCCTCGATCGCCCTTTCCGGCTCCGCGCTTGGAAGGTCGATCTTATTGATGACCGGCATCACATCCAGATCATGATCCAGGGCCAGATAGACGTTCGCCAGCGTCTGCGCCTCCACTCCCTGAGCCGCATCCACCACCAGAATCGCACCATCGCAGGCCGCAAGGCTTCTTGACACCTCGTAGTTAAAATCCACATGCCCCGGCGTATCGATCAGGTTGAATATATATTCCTCCCCGCTCTTCGCCTGGTAGACGATTCGCACCGCCTGCGCCTTGATGGTGATTCCTCTCTCCCGTTCAAGCTCCATATTATCCAACACCTGAGACTGCATCTCGCGGCTGGTCAGAAGGCCCGTCATCTCAATGATGCGGTCCGCCAGCGTCGATTTCCCGTGATCGATATGCGCTATAATACAAAAATTACGAATCTTACTCTGATCTATTCCTGCCATTTACTATATCCCTTCTATCCTCTTCGCTTACTTTGCTCAGTATACCATGCAGAACCATAATTGACAACACAAGTTATGCGCTGAATTTCACGATAAATATCTCCACGCTCATCACGTCGTTCAGCCGCCCCGTCTTCACCAGCTCCTCGGTATCGGCGGCCTCCTCCATGATTCCGCGCAGCTCAGATGCGGTAAAGCTCCTGCACTGCTGCATATATTTGCCCGCAACAAAGGGATGCAGCTTCGCAGTCTTCGCGATCTGCCCTTTGTCATACCCTCTTCTTAACAGTTCTTTTACCTCTAACAGCAGCTTAAACTGGCGTGACAGAAGATACAAGATCCGCATCGGAGGCTCCTTTAACGCGAGCAGGTCATAATAATAATCAAGCGCCTTCTTCTGCTTCTTCTCTGCTACCGCCTCGACCATATCGAAGATCTTATTAGAGATCTGGGTGGTACAGACTGCATCGATATCCTGCGCCGTGATCTCGCTGCTTCCAAGGGTATAGGAGAATAGCTTCTCCAACTCCTTTTCCAGATTCTCCATATCCGTTCCCGTCTTAGACACCAGATAACGGGCGGCCGACTCCTTGATCTGCCGCCCTTCTCTCTTCACATTGCCCGCAATCCAGTAGAGCAGCGTCTTCTCATCCTGCCGCCCCATCTCAACAATACGTCCTCTGTCCTTTACTGCCTTAAAGAGCTTCCCCCGCTTGTCCACTTCACTCTCTATGAAGAGGAAACAGGCCGTATCCGGCATCTCCTTGATATAATCCGCCAGCTCCGGAACTGCATTCTTGAAAAACCCGGAATTCTCCACCACGATCAGCCGGCGCTCTGCAAAAAAAGGCATCGTCTCCGCCAGATCAATAAGCTCACCCGGCCGGATCCCCTTCCCTTCAAAATAAGCATAATTAATCGTGTCCCCGTCCGGGATCATGGCCTTCGTCATCCGGTCCCTATACTGCCTCTTCAGATAAGTCTCCTCTCCGTACAGGAGGTAGACCTTCTTAAACTGTCCTGATTTGATATCTTCATTCAGACTCTTCATGGGCTATCTCACCATATCTCTTGAGATCTCCTCCAATGAATGGGCGCCGCACATAGCCATGGTATCTTCTAACTCCGCCGTAAGCTTTGCCATGTAAGCCGCTACGCCCTCTGCGCCGCCGCCATACACAGCCGACACGAACGGACGTCCGATCAGAACCGCGTCCGCGCCAAGCGCCAACGCCTTGAACACATCCACGCCGAAACGAATCCCGCCGTCCACGAAGATCTTCATATCCTTGCCGACAGCCGCCGCGATCTCTTCTAATACTTCTGCCGTCGCCGGACACTGGTCAAGGACACGTCCGCCGTGATTAGATACAACGATTCCTGCTGCATTCGCTTGCTTCGCTTTCAACGCACCCTTCACCGTCATAATACCCTTCACAATGAAAGGAGCTCCCGCCTCTGCAACGATTCCTGCCAGCTCTTCCACAGACTTACTTCCCGCAGGCGGTGTCAGGTTCTTGAGAAACGGCAGCCCCGCCGCATCTATATCCATCGCCGCCGCGAATGAACCGCTTTCCTTAACCAGGGAGAATTTCTCCTTCAATGTGTTGATATCCCATGGTTTTACTGTCGGTATCCCTTTGCCGCCCTTCTGCCCGATCGCTCTGGTTGCCGCCTCCATCACCGCCGGATTCGTCCCGTCGCCTGTAAATGCGGCGATCCCCGCGTCCGCACAGGCGGATACCAGGATATCATTATACTGAAGGTCGTCATATTTATCCCCATAGTGAAGCTTCATAGCCCCGATCGGCGCCGCAAATATCGGTGCGGCAAACTGCTGCCCGAACAGCCCAAACGCTGTACTCACCGGCTGGTTCTCGCAGATCGTATCCATATTGAGGCAGATCTCCTGCCACTTGTCGTAGTTGCGGATCGCAACCGTCCCGCTTCCTTTCGCGCCCGGCCCCGGTATCTGATTCCTGCATGCCTTGCCGTTGCACACCGGACAAGCCTTGCAATATTCACCCATACATGTTCTGGCATTCGCCAATACTTCTTCATATAGCATCTTCTCAATCCTCCATTTTTTTAATATATTTCTTCCGTTCTGCCCATCTCTTCATTAGTATCTGGAATCCTGCCGCCAGGACAAATGTTAGCACATAGTTCAGCAGCATCACGGCAATCCTTCTCCCTGCCGGGCCTTCCATCAACCCGTAATAGAAGAAATACCCATAGACGACCTGATGGATCAGATACATATTGGCAGAACAGTCTCCTAATATCACTAACAGCCTGCATGACAGCGCCCTTGAGAGAAACCCCTGGGATCTATGAATGCCCCACAGCAGAAGCACATTCGGTACGATCCAGACGATGCTTCGAAACAGCCATTCCGGCATCGGTACGCAGAACATCAATACCGCGATCCAAAATCCGGCGATCACTCCGATCAGCCCATATTTTCTCCCTTCCGGCAGTTTAAAGCTGATCATGCCGGCGATCATGCCGATCACATATTCCCCCACACGGGCCAGCGGGAAGATATAGACCCAATACTCGGTTACAAGCTTAGTCCTCCCGATCAAGAAGCAATACACAAATTGTAATGCGAATATGGCCGCCATAACCTTTACTGCCCTGCGAAGCTTCTGGTTCTTAAGCAGACGCGCCGTACCGTGCAAAAGCGACGGCGTCAGAAGACAGAGCGCCGCATACGTGGACAGGAACCATGAAACTCCGTTATATCCCCAATAATACTTCGGATATAAGGACTTTGTCAATGTCACATTCATGAAAAAAACAATTCCCCAGAAGATCAGCTCCTTAGCGCCATTGGTCCGTATCGCCGGAAGTATCCCCGAGACAGGGATACTTGCAACCGTCATGATGATATGCAGAAGATACAACTTCTTAATATGACGCAGCATATAGGATACACTGCTTTTCATGTCTCTGTGCGGCTGCTTCCCATTTGCCCAGGACAGGCCGTTAAGATATCCGCTCAGCATGAAGAACAAGCTGACTCCCCACACTGCATACATAGCAAGGCCTGTATTCCCATAATGATAAAATATGATCCCTGCAAGTGCGACTGCCCTAAGTCCCTGGAATTCGCCAATCTTCGCATTAGACGGTGACGCCGTCTCATTTCCCATCCTCAGTCCCCCATAATATAATTATTTTAGTATCTCTTTCAGGAGATCTAACAGCTTCGGAATATTGATCGGCTTCGCGATATGGCCGTTCATCCCTGCTTCAAGCGCCGCTCTCCTGTCCTCGTCAAATGCATTGGCAGTCATCGCAATGATCGGGATATTTGCGATCTCCTGATCCGTAAACGCCCTGATCTGTCTCGTAGCATCATACCCATTCATGATCGGCATCTGTATATCCATAAGGATCAGATCGTATTGCCCGGCTTCTGCCGTCTTCATCTTCTCTACCGCCACTGCGCCGTCGTCCGCCACATCAATGACGAATCCCGATTCCTGCAGGATCTCTACTGCAATCTCCTGGTTCAGCTCATTGTCCTCGACCAGCAGGATCCTCTTCCCGTCAAAGGAGAGCGGCTCTTCCACAGCCGTACTCTCCATATCCTGAACCATGTACGGCGATTCGAGGATCTCTCTTAGCTCTGACAAGAAGATCGGCTTAGAGCAGAACGCCGTGACTCCCGCATTCCTTGCCTCTTCCTCGATATCTGTCCAGTCATAAGCAGTCAGAATGATGATCGGCGTGTCATCCCCGATGATCCCCCGGATCCTTCTCACCACCTCGATACCGTTCATATCCGGCATCAGCCAGTCTATGATAAATGCCGCATACTCATCATTCTGCTCTCCTGCCAGCTTGACACGGAGTACCGCTTCCTTCCCGGAAGTCGTCCAGTCCGGACGCATCCCGATCGTAGAGAGCATCTTGGTGACGCTTGAGCAAGTGTTGAAGTCATCATCCGCCACAAGCGCCCTGAGTCCCTGTAACTCCGGAATAATCTCCTGCCTTACCGGACCCGAACAGGTCCGGAGCTGTAAGGATACCGTAAATGTCGAACCCTTTCCTTCCTCGCTGACGACGCTGACCGTACCTCCCATCATATCTACGATATTCTTGGTGATCGCCATTCCAAGTCCCGTTCCCTGGACTCCGCTGACCGTACTCGTCCGTTCCCGCTCAAACGGCTCAAATACATGCTCTAAGAATTCCTGGCTCATACCGATCCCGGTATCCTTCACCTGGAAGTCATAGGATGCATAGCCCTCATGCGCATTTTCCTTCTGCATGATGCGCACACTCACAATACCGCCCGGTTCCGTGAACTTCATGGCATTACTCAGGAGATTCAGCAAGACCTGATTCAGCCTCAGGCTGTCGCACATTACATTTTCATTGACCACATCGGCCGTATCTATATAGAATTCCAACTGTTTCGATGTGATATCAGCCTGCACGATCGTCCGAAGGTCATGCATGATCTCCGGAAGGGACATCTCCTTCTCCTCGATCTTAACCTTCCCGCTCTCGATCCGGCTCATATCCAGCACATCATTGATCAGGCTGAGCAGATGGTTGCTTGACGTGGTGATCTTCGACAGATAATCCTGCACCTGCTCTGTATTGTCGATGTGTGCCGCTGCCAGAGAGGTGAATCCTATGATCGCGTTCATAGGCGTCCTGATATCATGGGACATGTTATTCAGGAACGTAGTCTTCGCCTTGTTAGCATGCTGCGCCGCCGCCAATGCGTCCTGGAGATCCGCCTTCTGCTGCTCTAACCGGACTTTCATCTTCTTCTCATCGTCAATATCCACAAAGAGCCCGACAAAAGTGAGCGGTGAACCATCCTCCCTCCTTGACAGCCTTCCGGCCGCATGGAACCATCTCCACCCGGCATGCTTCGTGAGAAGACGGTATTCTACATTATAAGTCTTCTTATCGCTATAGTCTCTTACCGTGTCCCAGTATTCCTTTACCACCCATTCCTTATCATCCGCATGCAGAAGGTCAGACCATGATTCCAACCTGTTAGGGAACTCCTCTTCACTCTCATAGCCAAGCATTCTCCGAAATGTATCCGTCCATATACAAGAAACCATCTCCGCCTTCTCATTGAACTCCATGTTCCAGCGTCCGGATCCCATAGCATTATGGATATTCTCCATGTCCGTCTGCTCTCTCTCAATCTGTGCATAAGCGGCCCTGATCCTGGCTCCGTCTTCCCGCTCCTGTTTAAGGAGAATCCCGGCGCTCCTCTTGGAATGGCAGATCAGCCCCAGAAATACCGCCAGCATAACCGCCATTGTTATTATGATCTGGATAATTCCGTGCTTCATCATTTCAGAACTGATGGTACTGATCTGGTCGCTGATCACATTTTCCCGGATCAGGATGGTCAGCATCCAGTTCGTGCCCTCCACCGGAATATAACAGAGTTCTTCCGGCGTCTCCCGGTAAGTAAAGGAAATATGCCCCGCTTCTCCGGCTTCAAAATCAGCTTTAAACTGATCATAATTGGAATCCTCTTCCATCCTGGCTTCCTCAAGCGCGGCAAGAATATTCTTGCCTGCCGTAAGATAGCCGAAATCATCATAAGTCAGACTCTCTCCATTGCGGTAATACAGATTACAATAAGTCTCATTATCGTCGGTCTGCAGTGTCAGAGAGCTTAACATCTCACTTATGTTAACCTGGACAAAACACACCTTAAGCTGCGAACCTTGGAATATGATCCCCTCCTTCACAGGGATCGCAAGGATCACCTGCTTCTTCGCACCGTAGAGACTCGACATACTGATCACCGGCCCTTTCATTTCCTCTGAAAGAAAGCTGTATCTGCTAAGCCCTGAGGACGTACTGTGTTCAGCATAGACGATTCCTTCCTCATCCACCAGCACGAACTTATCCACCCTATAGAGCTTCTTCACCTTCCCCAAGAACGCACGTAATGTCTCCTGCGACTCAAGATCCGATTCATCCAATACACTCAGCGCATTCTCCATATATTCGAAATGATTCTTAAGCTCCTCCGATACGACCTGCGCCCTTCGGCCGGCAAGCTCCTCCAGATAGAACTCACTGACCCTGTTCACCGCTTGATCGGTACCCTTTCTTGCACTGTTCGACACCCAGACCGTCGTAATAAGAAGAATCGCCGCAATGATAACCCCGCCCCACACCGCGAATGCGACTGCCTGTCTTCTCTGCTTTTCATTAATATTGTTCTGTTGTGATCGATTCATTCTATACTCCTTAATTAATTTCACCGTATAGCATCCGAAGCATTGACGCGGCGCCGTCCCTGTAAATGATCGTTGTCATCTCTTCCGTCTTCTCAGAATATGCTTCCCCGGGAAGAAGCCCGTCCGCAATCTTTATTGCCACCTGAACCGTGTCAAAACCAATAGAATAGCAATCCTGCACACCAAGTGCATAGATGATCCCGTCCCTCAGATACCTGAGCGCTTCCTGGTCGTGATCCATCCCGACGATTACAATATCGTCCTCCCTCCCAGCCTCGATGACCGCTCTTGCCGTCCCCACCGGATTACTCATATTACAGCAGACGAATCCCGCCAGGTCCTTATGCTTCTTAAGAATCTCCCCGGCAAATTCATATGCCTTATCTACATCATCTTCATCATAAACGATCTCTGCAATCTCCATATCCGGATACTTCGCGATCACATCCCGCGCGCCAAGAGCCCTGTCCTCATGGCAAGGCGCCTCCTTAGTCCCTACAAGTACGGCAACCTTGCCGCATCCTCCAAGCTTCTTGCAGAGAGCCTCTGCAAGACTGGCGCCGTCCTCATAATTATGCGTATTGCCTACATAAGCAATACGGGCACACCCGTCTTCCCTTGAAGCATCCGAGCTTGAAAATGTCATGACCTTTTGTCCGTCTTCTATAAGCCCGTTGATCACAGGCGTAACGATATCCACATCCGCAACGTCCACCCCGATCACATCAAATCCCCTTCCCGAAACCTCCGACAGACGCTGTATCTGATCCTGTGCAGAGACGCCGCCAGGGGCAAGGTACTCGTAATTGATGATAATTCCCTTCTGCTCGTATTGCTTGGCCGCATCCTCAATCCCCAATGCAACCGCATCCCACCAGGGATGGACCATCTTATAAGTGAGATAAAAATTATATTCCTTCTTCTGCGGCTCATAGCCGTCCAGCTCATGATCAAAATCAACAGCTTCCAAAGCCTCTTCTTCCCCCATGTCCGAATCCGCCGACCACTCTTCGGCAGCTGGCAACGGCTTATCCCCCGGTCGGCTGCCGCATCCTGTAAACCCGACAGCGCTGATACAGACTGCCCCTGCCAGCGCCGTACCTAATGAGACGTTCCGTATTACAGCTCTCTGACTCTGCTTGCGGACCTTTTCCCTGGTTCTGTCACCATCGGTGTCTTCAAGCATCTTCCTAAACATGATTGCAAGTCTCCTCCCATCTATCTTCTCTATCTGCTAAATTCTATATCCATGCATTCGTCATTATTTTTCATTGTATCATAATTTTCAATTGTTTTACAGATGTTTTACAGATATTCTTAGCAACACTAAAAACAGACAAAAAAATAACATGTACTAATTTACATGTTATTTCTTTGAAGACTCCTTTTTTAATTCTCCTGATCTGTATCTGTCTATGCGCTCTGATTCTTCCGGAACAGATCCAGCGGATTCATCGTAACAAGCACGGCGCCGAGAACGATAATGATAGATCCTGCGACGATCGTAACCGTCAATTCCTGTCCAAGGAATAATACGCAGAATAATACTCCCCAGAATGCATAAGTTACATTCAGCGACATTCCGATGGCGCATCCAACCAATGCATTACTCTTATACCAGGTAAGGAATGAAACCGCGGCAGAAAGCCCTGCCACAAGGAGCCAGATAACCGGGATCCCCGCCTGTAAGGTTCCCGCAAGGAGCGACAATGCTTTGACAGCCGGAACGATGATCGCCAGATCCACGATACCGGAGATCAATTCACGCAGATTCACGGATATCTCCGGTTCAAGCTCTTCACCGCTGGAGCTTGAGAACATCCCTTCAAGTCCCCAGCAGATCGCCGCGATCAGGGCGCAGATGATACCGAGAGTAAAGTTCTTCGTCCCTTCCGGTTCCACCCAGTTAATGATGATAGCGCCCGACACACAGATGATCATACCTGCCACAACTCTCTTCGTAGGCCTCTGCTTTAAGAATATCCATGAGAAGATAGCGCCGAAGAGACTGCATGTTGCAGAGATCGGGATCGCATAGGCTCCGGCAAGGGCCAATCCTACCAGATAGGCTCCGTTTGCTACGGGGCCGCCGAGCAGAGAACCAAGGACGATCATTTGTCCCGGCCGGGTTTTCAGGCATTGCCATACCTCCGCCATCCGCCCCCTCTTTATATTATATATAGAAAGCCAGATTCCCGCGAACAGGTCGTTTAACCCGGAACACACATAGGGCGCCGCAAGCAGTCCCGCCGCCGTTACCAGGGGCTCATAATAGCCTGCCACCATAACGAGTGTCGTATAGATCCCATATGTAAGGCCAGATATGATACCTGACCAGATACCAATGGAATGTGATTTGTCTACTGTCATTATATTTTCCTCCTAATGCTGTTTTTTACGACTGATAAAGCTTCTTATACAGCCGCTTGATGTGCTCCGCCGTCGGTACTCTGGGATTGGTCGCGGTACAACGGTCTTTCAGTGCGTTCTCTGCCATAACGTCGATCGATCGCAGATAGCTGTCAGCATCGATATTCAGTTCTGCAAAACGGACCGGGATGCCGATCCGGCTCATGAGACTGCGGATCTGGCGTACCATAAGGTGGACCGTCGCTTTATTCGTTCCGGCAGAGATCCCAAGAAGCCTTGCAATATCCAGATAACGCAAAAGCGCGTCTGTCTCACCCGGTATTTCAAGTCCGGCGTTATATTCGATAACGATGGGTAAAAGCACCGCATTACAGCGCCCATGCGGAAGATGGAACTGTGCCCCCAGCGCGTGCGCCATACTGTGGCAGATTCCAAGTGAAGCCGCATTAAACGCCATGCCCGCCATGCAGGACGCGTTATGCATATGGGCTCTTGCATCCATATCATCCCCGCTCGCCACACAGCGTTCCAGATAGTCCCAGACCGTCCGTATGGACTTCTCTGCCATAGCGTCGGTAAAATCATTGGCATCCGTGGAAACAAAGGCTTCAAGTCCATGCGTAAGCACATCCATTCCAGTATCCGCCGTGATGGACGGCGGTACGGTGGACGTAAGCTTCGGATCTAAGAATACCGCATCCGGTATCATCCGGGAATCGATCAGCGGATATTTAATCCCCGCCTCCCTGTCTGAAACCACCGCAAACGCAGTCACTTCACTTCCGGTCCCGCTTGTGGTCGGGACCGCGATGATGCAAGGTCTTGCGATATCATGCATCTTGGCATACAGATGTACGACCGCCTTAGCCGTATCAATGGCAGAACCGCCGCCAAAGGCGAACACTGTATCCGGTTTGAAAGCATTCAGCTGATTCAATCCCTTTTGTATCACCGCCATGTCAGGATCCGGAACTACGTCTGCAAAAATATAGTATTCCACACGCATCTTGGCTAGCTTTGTCACGATCAGATCGGTTTTTCCTGACTGTTTCATGAAAGGATCGCAGAAGATAAATGCACGCTTTATCTCAAATTCACTTATTTTTTCGCAGGAATCTTCTCCCATATATATTCTTGTGTTCATAGTAAATTCTTCCATATCAACTCCTCCTTTCTTTCGCTGTCTAAAATCATGCTTTTTTACAGATCGGAATAATGATCTCTGTCACAAATTCATCCAGGATCTCCGATGTCCAGTAATCCAATACATACCGTTCTATCGATCTTTCTTTGCAGACATATCCCTGCTTCTCAATATATTCCAGAATCTTCTGATAGCTCTCCTTAATGTTGTCATAACCGCCCAAATGATAGAGGGACGCCACCATCTGTCCTTTCATGACAAGGATGTTCGTCCGTCTGTCACAAGTCCCGACGATCCGCTGCATGATCCGTGCAGTGCGGCAGACTCCTTCCATCTTGTCCTGCATGGAAGGATATTCTATGATGATCGGACCGGTAATGGAACAATTCATACTGGAAAGGTAATCCGTCCATGGTATATTGATCACGGCGTCTCTGTAGTTATAGGAAAACTCCTGATCCAGATACGCATATTCCTGAGTAGGCAGATATTTAATACATACCGGACACTCAGCCTGGGCAGATACCGTCTTTGCTTCCCGGATCAACTCATACCAGTCGTTCACAGACACATAGCTCTTATGGATCTCCTGCTCTGCCCGGCTCAGTTCTATTATTTTCTTACGGAAATTATCCTCCATACCATGATAAGATTCCCCATTCAGAAGTCCTACCATCTCCTCCAGTTTAAACCCCAGCTGCTTATAATATTTGATCACAGGAATTTTCAGCAGCGTGATACCGCTGTAATAACGGTATCCGTTCTCTTCGCTGACGTAATCCGGTGTTACAACACCCATCTTGTCATAGAAACGCAGTGTTTTTGTAGAGACATTACAGATCTTACTAGCCTCGCCAATAGAATATAATTTTTTCTTGTTTTCCGTCATCCTCACCACACGATTCCTTTTATCCTGATTTCCAGCGCCTTTTAAAAATCGAGCCTGTGTTTGGGCAGGCCCGATCATGATGAATTACTGTAACAGTGAAGGTATCTGAACTGTTACGAATTACTCTGCTTTTGTCGGAAGAATAGATTCCACTTCCTGATGCGGACGCGGGATCACATGTACGGAGAGCAGTTCGCCGACTCTCTGTGCAGCCGCGGCTCCGGCATCTGTCGCAGCCTTAACGGCTCCTACGTCTCCGCGAACCATAACGGTAACCAGGCCGCCGCCTACGAATTCTCTTCCGATCAGATAAACGTTAGCCGCTTTTACCATAGCATCTGCTGCCTCTACCGCGCCGATCAGTCCCTTTGTCTCGATCATTCCTAATGCATCATACTTTGTCATTTTTATTTCCTCCTGTTTTATAAATAATATTGTTATTTAATTATCATTAATTTGGTTTTTGAGTTAATGCAGTATGCATTTGCCTCTTCTGTATCAATATGGCACTCCAGAGCGCCTTTGTCATCCGCACGGACTACTACATTGTCCATGATCCCGGCCCTTGGCCCGTCGACCGCCAGTTTTACCTTCTGCCCGTCATGAACCCCGTAAGCTTTTGCCTCCATAGGATTCATATGTATATGCCGCTGAGCCACGATAACGCCTTCTTTGATCTGTACGGAACCCTTCGGCCCCACCATGATGATACCGCCGCTTCCCGCAAGATCCCCGGACTGCTTAAGAGGCGCCTGTACGCCTAACTTAAACATATCTCCGGCAAGGATCTCTACCTGATTCTGCTGCCTTGTGGGCCCCAGTACCCGGACCTTTTCGATCACGCCTCTCGGGCCGCACAGCGTCACGCACTCTTTGCAGGCGAACTGCCCCGGCTGGGACAGATTCTTGATCCGTTCAAGCACGTAGTCTTTTCCGAAGAGTACCTCAACCGCCTCTTCTGTCAGATGCACGTGACGGTTGGAGATTCCTACCGGGACCAATCCCTTTTTTGCATCCTCTGTATACGCGTCAGAGTTGGAAGATTTCACAGATTCAACTGCTTTTAAGAACAGCTCCAGAATCTCATTATAGCTGTTATTATCCATTTTACTCTCCCTTCATGGCATTCACCAGCCCATTGATCATATCCTTCAACTGTTCAAGATTGATCCCTTCATCTGACGATGCCATCTTCCTGCTGTCGATGTCCTCTGAGACAGTCTGTGTACCTGCCACGCAAGCCGCATGAGCCGCTGCCATCGGATTTCTGACGAAGCTTGCCGGTGACTGTGCGTCACATCCGCAGCTGTTGCATCCGGTACTGTAAGAGATCGGCGTTGCCGGAATAGACGAACATGTCTGGCTCTTTGCTGATACATCAGCGCATACATGGAACGTCGGATCGTCACTGGCAAGAGTAACCGCATCCTTGATCCCATAGCATACCGTCTTCTTATTGATGAGATGCAGCGGCGTCACATTCTCCGATACGGAGCTTCCGCCCATGGTTCCGCAGCCAAGCGTAAACGCCGGTGCAAGCCCGGTACTTAATCCGGTTCCGCCCATACTTCCGCCGGTATTGACAAGAATACGCGACGCCGGCTTTACTGCAAATTCACGGACGATCTTCTCATCCTGCGTATGCAGGTTCATCGTATGCCCGATCCCGTTCTGGAGCAGCTTCATAGAGAGCTCGCACGCCTCATGCCAGTCGCGCACAACATAGAATCCCAGCACGCAGGTCAGCTTCTCGTATGACAGGAGATTCCCTTCTCCGACACCGCTTTGCGCTCCGATCAGCACGGTCGTATTATCCGGTACGCTGATTCCTGCGCCGTCTGCAATGACCTTGGCAGATCTTCCCACATACTTCGCATTCATAGTATGGCCGTTTTTAAACAGTACAGAGCATACCTTTTTAACTTCATCAGGATTCATGAAATATGCTCCCTGCGCCTTCAATTCCGCAACAACCGCGTCATGATTGCACTCTTCTACTATGATAGACTGTTCCGACGCACAGATGGTACCGTTGTCAAATGTCTTGCTCGCGATAATATTCGATACAGCTTTTTTCACATCGGCAGTACGCTCGATATAGGAAGGAGAGTTGCCCGCCCCTACTCCGATCGCCGGTTTGCCTGCACTGTAAGCAGCTTTTACCATGCCCGGACCGCCTGTCGCGATGATCAGCTTGACCGCGTCGTTGTGCATCAGTTCATTCGTCGCCTGCATCGTACACATAGACAGGCATCCGATCGTATCCGACGGCGCCCCTGCGTCTACCGCCGCCTGTGCCATCAGCCGCGCAGCCCTGGAGGTGCACTTAAGCGCTGACGGATGCGGGGAGAACACAATTGCATTTCTCGCCTTAACCGCTATCAGTGATTTGTAGATCACCGTTGACGTCGGGTTCGTAGAAGGGATGATACCCATGATCAAACCGACCGGATCGGCAACCTCAAACATCTTGTTCACAGGATCCTCTGAGATGATCCCCTGAGTCTTCATATCTTTGATATAATTATACACCAGAGTCGATGCTCCGTGATTCTTATATATTTTGTCCTGCACTTTTCCAAAGCCAGTCTCTTCTACAGCCATCTGCGCCAGTTCTGCCGCGTGTTCCTCTGCGGCTCTGACCATATTCTGCAGAATCTTGTCGATCTGATCCTCCGAGTATTTCGCAATACGCTCGGCGGCGGCGGAACCATATTTGCAGAGATCCCTCGCCTCCTGTATGGACCGCAGATCAAGATCCATGTTATCCATAATATTCCTCCTCACTATGATTCAGTGTAGAAATCTTTCAGCCAATCCAGCATTTCTCTCTTTGTCATGTTTGCCGCCGATTCGCTGTTAAGATTCGTTTCCGGATATTCGCCAAGGAGCATTTCTCTTATCTCGGCTGTTCTGGAGCGTTTCAGCACTGAAATTGCCTTGTCGATCCCGTCTGTTTCCACGGTACTCTCAACATATGCCCTGTTTGCTCCTGCTTTCTTCGCCTCAGATTCCGGGTTCTGATCCGGTTTTTCTTCCCCGGCCGCTTCCGGCTCTTCCTTAGAGGTCTCTTCATCTGCCGTTTCCGGCTCTTCCTCAAAGGCTTCTTCTTCTAATTTATCTTCTGTGTTCTCAATCTCTTCCTGTTCCCAAACCGGATCTACAGAACCGATCATCGAACCGTCAAGGCTTTCATGCGGACGCGGGATCACATGTGTGGAAAGAATCGTTCCTCCCATTCTGGCAACCGCAGACGCCGCCGCATCCACGGAAGCCCTGCACGCCGCAACATCTCCTGTGACCGTAATGGTGACGATACCGCCTTTTACGAATGTTCTTTCCACCAGACGCACCTCGGCCGCCTTAAGCATAGCGTCCGCACCTTCAATGGCTGCGATCAGCCCTCTGGTTTCAATAAAACCTAAAGCCTGCATATATCATCCTCCTAATTGATCAGTATGTTGCATAAAATGCCTTTCCAAGTCCTTTGGCGCCAAATGCACACTTGATTCCCTTCTTGATAAAGAACACGTCGCCAGCCTTCGCTTCATATACTTTTCCGTCGATCGTAACAGTAATACAGCCGCTTATGATATAATAGATCTCCTGACATTCGGTTTCCCAGCCAAAGTTGACGTCGTCAATCGTAATAATGCCCGCCGCTATGGAAGATCTGTCGTCTGCGCCTATGATCTCCCTATAGTTGACCTTGCCTGCCTGCGCAGGATCGCCTGTGTCTAAGACCTCCGTCCTGACACTGCTGCCGCGGATCAATTTGAATCCTGCCGGATCGTACTCTGCCTCATACGGCTTACTGTCCGCCCCGCATGCCGCGAGCATGTCATTTAGAAGCCCGCTCTTTGAAAGGCTCGACAGGACTTTAAAAATCAGGTCCGCGCTTACTTCTCCTCCCGGGTCCCCTGCCGCTGCAGTCTTATGATCCTGACAGCAGGAAGCAGACGGCGTCTCCTTTGCGGCCGGACATGCGCCTTCCTTGACCGTCATGCCATTCGCGTTGATCGCATCCATCGCTGCAGGCGTAAGCAATGTATTCCCGTCTGTATAGACGATACTCTGCCCGTTTGCCTTCATCTCATTCACGGCGGCTACATCAATCAGTCTTTTCATTCTTGTCTTTCACCTCCTGTTCTATTCTTCGAAACAGCAATCCTCGTCAATAATTCCGATGATCGCTGCATCAATCGGGATATTATCGTTATCAAACATTCTGCGGGCAGAAGATCCCGTGGTCACAAGTACCCGGTCTCCGATCCCCGCACTGATCACATCTGCCGCCACCAGTCTCTTACCGGCTTCTATTCCGCCTATGATCTCAACAAGCATCAGCTTATAGCCGTTTAGAAGCTCTGATTTCCTGGTTGCCCAGATATTATCGATCAATCTCGCTGTCACCATAATTCCTCACCTCTTACAAGCTCTCCTTGATCTTCTCAATCGCAGACTCTACCGAAGAAGTGTCTCCAAATATCGCCAGCAATATCATATTCTGCGGGCAGCTTCCTCTGATGTCCTCTACCGTGACACCGACCGCTTTCTCGGCGATATCCGCCGCCGCGATCATCTCGATCAGCCTGCCCTGTACAAGCCCAACCGCACCCACGTGCCCAAGCGTCTGTTTGCTGCCTGAGCCTTTCCGACGCTCTAATATATCAAGCGTTCCTTTTGTCGGGGATTTAATGATCCGAAACTCCATATCTTCTCCGCCGTCCTATCTCTCTTTGTCAGTACAACTATATGCAATTCCCAGAGGCGTCACAAACATGGGATCTATCGGTTTATAAGTTGGTATCTTGGTATTCTTCTCAATGATCTCTTCGATTCCCGCCAGGCAGCAGGTACCGCCGACTAAGGAAATGCTGTCGACTTGATACCCTTCAATATGCCGGCTGATGATCGCGGATACCTTCTCGATCACAGGCTTTAGCACAGGCAGTATCTCTTTATGATTCGCCCCATCTCTCTTAAAAAGCTCTGCTTCCTCAAAGGTCTTCCGGTAAGCGCCGGATAACACCAGGGAAAAATGCGTACCGCCGGTAGGCTCATCTGCCACGTATACTACCTTTCCGTCTTTGAAGATGGATATTCCCGTAGTTCCGCCGCCGATATCTACCACCGCGCCGTTCTGTATACGGAGAACTTTATTCGCCGCAGTAGACTCGTCTTCCAGCGATGTGATCATATAGCCTGCCGCTTCCACCACATTCTTGACTGCTCCTCCGTCCAGGGTATCTGTCCCCGGCGGGATCGCCGCCGCCGCATATACTAATTCTTCTACGCCGAGCTTTTCTTCCAGTTCTGCTTTCATCCGGCGAACGATATCAACCGCTCCGATGTAATCCACGACCATTCCGTCCCTTACCACGTCTGCATATTCATAGGCTCCTGCCACAGGCTTGCGGTTCTCATCCAGAACCACGGTTACTACACATGCAGTTCCAAGATCCACGCCCACATAGTAGACGGAACTCTTTGATCGGACCGGGTGTTTTATCACCTGTTTAAATTCTTCTACAAGTTCGTCGCAGAACTTGAAATCTATTACGTCCTTCTGCATGTTTTCACCCCCGCCGCCATACATATCAGCTGTGACAATTTATTGATGATCTGATTGACCGCCTCTGTCACTGCCTCCTGGCGCTTTTCCTCTCTGTCTGCGCTCAGCGCTTCTGCAACGCTGATCCTCATCGCTCTGATCTTAGCCCGCAGGGCATTCATCTGAACAATTATTTTTCCGTTCGGCGACTGTATATAGAAGTCTGTAATGTCAAAACAATTGCCCAGATCCTTACCGAAATGATCCTTATCCATCCCAGTGCATCCCTCAAAGCTGATATTGAGATCTGCCTCTCCATCCGTCAGAAGAGTCTTGATCCTGCCGAACTCATGCCCGGCTTTTGACATCTGTCCGGCGATCTCAATATCCGTTTCGATGATCTGGCTCGTTATGACAAGGAATTCCGCTTCCAGAACTTCCACATCGCTTAGAAGCTTTGCAATTGCCAGAGAATCCTTCTTTGAATCTGCTGCTTCACAAGCCTGGCAGGCTTCCGGTATCCGTTTGCGGTCCGTTTCCTGCACCTTAACGCTTCTGTCCGCACCGTCCTCCAATATGGTAATCCTCCGATCCGACAAAAACTGTCTTGCACCTGGCGTCAGACGGGTATTTTTCTCAATTATATAGTCTGTAAAAGGCTGTTCATTGAACCTGGCACGAAGATCATATTCTGTTATAAATTTCATTCTCTCCTCCATCCAATGCTCCGTACTACGTTCTGGTGATCGGCGCAACGGTGAATCCCAGCATATTCTTCAGTGTATCGGTGACCGCCGCAAGGGCGGTCTCCACACTCTGGACATCACCGCTTAAAAACACCGATTCCGTAAAACCATCCAGAAAGCCTATCTTCACATTCGCCGCTTTCACGGCTATATCTGCTGCAATGATCGCTGTCTCATAAGGCGAAAGCGTAAGAATCCCGATCGCTCCCGCCTCTTCGATCCCAAGCCTTTCATAGATATCGTGCATGGGCGATGCGATCACGTGTGCAATTGTCACCTGTTTCCCGGGTACCGATTCTTCAATGATCCGATTCCTTATATCGGAGCTGTCGTCAAGAAATCCCATTTTCCTTCCTCCATCAATGCCGGATTACTGCTACCGGTAAATCATACCCGCTGATCCATTTTTCGATCCTGTCCAGATCTTCTGCCGAAAGAGAGGGATCTCCTTCAATCTGATATTCCATATCAAGCTGTTTATACTTGTTGACGCCCATCTTGTGATAAGGCAGCAGGTCTATGCCCTTAAAATTATTGTAATCCTGATACGGTGTCAGCAGTTTTACGATTCCCTCAATATCTTCACGCCTGTCGTTTACTCCTTTTAACAGAGGCATCCTGATCTTGACATTCTTATTATTTCCCAGAAGCCACTTCACATTTTCAATGATCAGTTCGTTCCGGACGCCGGTCCACTCATAATGCCGTTCTGAATCGATATGCTTGATATCAAACAGGAACAGATCTACAAACGGCGCGAGCATCCTTAGATTCTCTTGTCTCACATAACCGCAGGTCTCGATCGCGGTCCCGATTCCCGACTTCTTGCACGCAGACAAAAGGCTTCCTGCCGCTTCCGGCTGGCTGGTCACCTCGCCTCCGCCAAGCGTCACCCCGCCTCCTGACATCATGTAGAAGTCCTTATCCTCCATTATGATATCCAGAAGCTCGGATATGCTCTTTTCCTCTCCGGCAATGTTGAGCGCCTTGACCAGACAAGCCGACTCACACGCCCGGCAGCCGATGCACTTCTTGCTGCGGTCGATCAGATGTCTGCCTGTATCGGCTGACGTCTGATGGACGCCGTTCGGACACACCGCAACGCATCTATTACAGTTTACACATACGTCAGCCTTAAACATCACTTTGAATTTCCGTTCAAGGCCCTCCGGATTCGCACACCACTTGCATCTGAGCGGGCATCCCTGAAAAAATATCAGAGTCCTGACGCCGGGGCCGTCGAATGTGTTATACTTCTGCACATTAAATATGACTGCCTTCCGTTCAATATCTTCATTTTGCACTTCGCTCATAAGTGAACTCCTTCATTCCGTGTAATCGTCTAAAGTTTTGTCAGCATAGTCCTGCTGATGATCTCGTCCTGAACATCCTTGCACAGCTCGGTAAAGAACGCGCTGTAACCTGCGACACGTACCACAAGGTCTCTGTGGCTGTCCGGATCCTTCTGTGCCTCCAGCATAGATTGGTTATCCACATAGTTGAACTGCATCTCGCCGTTGCCGTACATACTTGCCGTGCGCAGCAGTGTGATCAATCCCTGTTCGCCTTCCATTGTGTCAAGAAGTCCCGGCATCAGCTTAAAGTTATGTACCAGACCTATATTCATATTGTCGTTCGCCATCTTTGATACGGACTTGATGATCGCCGTCGGTCCCTTGTAATCCGCGCCTTGTGTCGGGCTGATACCGTCGGACAGAGGCAGCCATGCCTTTCTTCCGTTGGCAGACGCGCCTGTCATCATACCAAACGGTGTATTGTTGGAAATTGACAGCGTACCGTGGCTCAGATGTGAGAATAAGGTCTTATATTTTCTATGCTCATGCTCTGTGTATTGAATGATATCCGCACAGATGCTATCTGCATAATCGTCATCATTTCCATACTTCGGTGCGTCCAGACAGTCTCTTCTGATCTGCTCATATCCTTCAAAATCAGCAAGAAGAGCCTGATTCAGCTGTTCCAGAGTATACTTCTTATCCTCGAATACAAGCTTCTTGATCGCTGCCATGGAATCTGCGTAGGTGGCAAGTCCTGACCATACGACGCCCGGGCCGTAATTGTACATAGCTCCGCCGGATTCAACTCCGTAGCCCTTTTCCATACATCCTTCGTACATAATGGACATCAATGGCTTCGGCGCCAGTTCCTTGTGTACTCTCTGGGAGATCACCGTCATAACATCCGTCCATTTTGTGATGTAGTCGATCTGGTTCTTAACAGCCCGGTCGAACTGCTCAAAAGTCTGATACTGGGTAAGCGGTCCTTCATCCGGTGTTACCTGTTTGCCGTACCAGAGCGGAACTCCGTGGTTCAGCGTAAGTTCAATGGCGATCGGCCACTGTGTATAAGAAGTCGAAGTCCACTGATATAACCGTCCTGCCTTCTGCGGCTCAACACAGCCCATGAGACAGTAATCTCTTGCATCCTCTACAGACACGCCCTTTGCCAGCATCATCTTGATATGCGTATCGTCGAAATGACAGGCCGGGAATCCCATACCCGCACGCACAACATCTACGATCTTACGCAGATATTTCTCAGGAGATTTATTATGGATACGGCATGCAAGCGACGGCTGATAGATCTTCGTGTGTCTTACCGCGTCCATCAGCAGGTATGTCAGATCGTTGGTCGCATCTGCACCGGAACGTGTACATCCGCCGACGCACATATTTACAAACGGCTGATATCCAGCGAAGAACTTGGAACCGCCCTCAGACGTTACCCACATCATCTCGGACATCTTGATCAGCATACAGCTTGCAAGCTCAAATGCCTCATAATCGTTCATACGCCCGGCGTCGATATCTGCCCGATAGTACGGATACATATACTGGTCCACACGGCCGATCGACATACCCGTCTGGTTTTCCTCTACAGGAAGCAGGGATTCAATGGTCCATACTGCCTGAATCGCTTCCCAGAAGGTTTCCGGTTTATATTTTGGAACTCTTGCATTGATCTCTGCGATCTTCTCAAGCTCTGCCCTGCGCTGCGGGTTCGTCTCCTTTAACGCCATCTGGCGGGCATAGTCTGAGAGGCGCTGGGCATAGATCATAACGCCTTCGGTCGTATCGATCACAGATTTGTAGAAATAGATCTTATCGATATCCTCTGGATTCGTGTAGCTTAAATGGTTCAGCGCTTCCCTGGCTTCATTCTGTATATCGATCATACCCTTCTTCATGGTGATCACGTCATAGCCCGGATTGGAATCGCCGCCGCCGTTTAATGCATGATAGGAACAATCGGATACAAAGGACTCGCCGGATAATTCCCAGCCGCCGCATTCACGGTACTGGCCTTCGCAGTATTCGTCTACAGATTTTCCTTCCCAGAATGGGAACAGAACTTCTCTCATATATTTCTTATCTTCTGGTGAAATATAGAACGGATCCTGGTCACGTGTCTCGATGGTATCCAATTCATCCTGCATCCACCGCCATGCGATATCGGGAGCGAATGCACCGGCTCTCGGCGCTCCTGTCGGGTTGCCGACGATCAGCTCATTCTCCTGGATCACAAGCGGAGCCGTCTCACAGCAATAACGGAAACATTTTCCGCGAAGCAGGATCTTCGGCATTCCCGGATTCTCTTTGTAAATCTTGGTGATTGCTTTTGCACGATGTGTTGTGATGGACGGTTTCCAACTCATATACTGCCTCTTCAAAGCCAATATACGCTCTGTCGGTCCTTCTGGAATAGCTGTCCCGTGATCTGCCGTTCCTGCATATCCGTCCTTACATCCGGACGCGCAAGACGCCGGCGCCGGATCTTCTTTTGTGATCTGCTCGCTCATTCCCTGGAACATTTTCTGGATCGCCTGGCGCTCTGCCGGCGTCATATCCCTGGTTGCTTCTGCGAGTTTTGTAGAAAATTCACGAATATCCAATTTTCATATACCTCACTTTCTTTTTTGTTTTTCATTTATTACGATGCAGAGGAAACCGCCTCACCGATCAGACGCCTGATCAGGCGCATCCCCTCTTCACGTTCCATTTTGCGTTTCTCCTTAATTTCCGCCAATTGATCACCGCAATATCTCCTGATATATGCGCTGTCCCGGATACCTGCCCCGACCGTGCGGATATACACAAGATTCAGCGGCGATACATTCTCCGACGTGATACCCTGTCCTGTCACGCCGCTTCCAAGCGTCATCGCCGGGAACAGAGCCGTAGTCACGCCCATACTGCCAAGCGACGCCGGAGTATTGACCAACACCCTCGCCACCGGCTTTTTGAGTGCAAACTGCCGGATCACATAATCGTCCGTTGAATGGATCACCAGCGTGTGCCCGCCGTTCTTGGCAAATAACAGCTCGATGCATTTCTCGCAGGCATTCTGCCAGTCATCCTCGATATAGTACGCAAGCACAGGACAAAGCTTCTCTTTGTTATATGGATTGTCGCTCAGCGCGTATTTCCCTTCGGCGATCAGCAATTCTACCTGCCCGTCTACGGAAAATCCGGCTCTTGACGCCAGACGTTTTGCAGAAATCCCGACGAATTCCGCATTGATGCTTCCGTCGCTGTTGTAAAGCAGCCTGCCTAATCTGACGGATTCTTCCTCCGTCATAAAGTACGCTCCCTGCGCGGTCAGTTCCCGCCGGACTTCCGGTTCGATACACCGCTCCACTACGACGGACTGTTCCGCGGCAGATACCATTCCGTAATCGAAAGTCTTGCTTTCGATAATGTCGCTGACTGCCTGCTTCACATCGGCGGTTCTCTCGATAAACGCAGGTCCGTTTCCGCTTCCGCCGTAGATCAGCGGCTTGCCGGAACGGTTCGCCTCATCCAGAAATGCAGGAACTCCGGTATTCAAGATCAGATTCACCTCAGGATGCCTGATCAGGGTATTGGTCCCTTCCCTGTCCACCGCGTGCAGATAGGAGATCCCATATTCCGGCATACCGTGTTCGCAGGCGGCCTTGATCAATATGTCCAATGTTCTTCCGACTGTCTTAACTGCTCTTGGATGCGCGGAAAAGATAATGGCATTGCCCGCCTTTACTGCGATCACCGCGTTGAAGATGGTGGTAGATACCGGATTGGTAGACGGCACTAACGCCGCGATCACTCCTAAGGGCACTCCCACTTTCGCCGTGCAGTTATCTGCATCTTCCTCTATAAATCCGACGCATTTCATATTGCGGATCTTTCGTCTTACCGATTCACAGATAAAATAATTCTTTGCAGCCTTGTCTTCTGCCTTCCCGTAACCGGTCTCCTCATGGGACAATAAGGCAAGTTCTCCCAGATGCATAACTACTGCGTCAAGCATTCCTTCCACAATGGTGTTGAGCTTTTCCTGAGAGAATTGGGCAAGCTGTTTTTTTGCCATCGCTGCATTTTCAGCTAATATCCTGGCTTCCTGGATGGAGAGCAGATCATTGTCGATAATATTCATGTCGTCTCCTTCCCTTAAGCGTTCTAATCGATCTGCGGAAGGAGTTTATCCAACCGGTAACGCTCTGTGATCTTGTACAGATCCGGATGCGGGCTTGCGATCACCACGGAACTGTACAGATTGCCTTCCATATCCTTCACCGCCTTCACGCCGGCATCTACCGCACTCTGGCAGGCGGCAATGTCTCCTGCAACCAGCACTGAGATATAGCCGGAAGCTGTGTTTTCATAGCCCACCAGCTCCACGTCAGCGGCCTTTACCATAGCGTCAGCGGCTTCCAGTACAAACACAAGACCAAACGTCTCTATCATGCCTAAAGCATTATATTTAGCCATAAGTCTTCCCTCTCCCTATGTATTAATAAATGTCTACATCGTGACAGGATACGATGTCACCGATGATCCGAATCGGTCTAGGTATCACATGCACCGCCGTCACCTTGCCTATCTGTTCCGCGGCTCTTTTTCCTGCGTCAACGGACGCCCTGCATGCGGCAACGTCTCCCTTGACCATAATCGTCACCAAGGTAGAGCCCACATTTTCATACGAGACCAATTCGACATCAGCTGCTTTCAGCATTTTATCACACGCTTCTAAAGCAGGAACCATGCCTAATGTCTCAACCATTCCCAAAGCCTCTTCGCCGTAATATCTCATTGTCTCCTCCTTTCTTAATCCTCCTGAACGTAACTGTCTTTGATATTGTCTTTGATATCCGGCAGTTACATTATTTATTCCTTTTATAAGGTATCATTTCCCTATCGGTCAAAGTCAATATTGTACATTTCAACTTATTTTTATCTGCATTTTTGTGCAGTTTTTATAATGAAAATCCCCGTTAACCTTCTATCCAGCGCTCTAAAAAAACTTACAGCCCTTTTTTTCCTGTTTTTACAGATTTTTCCCCTTTCCCCTAACGGGAATTCTGCCCCGTACTTCTTCTGCCTTCTTACATCAGTACGCGGCTGTAAAAATCCATGATTTTCTCGTAGATCATACGCACCGGATTTTCGTGTTTCTCCAGATGCGAAATGATATCCTGGCAAGCCAGCAGCAAGGTCCCCTCCGACCATGTCTTAAGTTCACCGGAAAAATACAGCCGGATAGATGCGCCGCCCTGATTGTCATACGGATCGCGTCCCCAGGCGAGCATATTGGGGTACTGCTTTTTCACGTCCTCATAACAGTTCATGAAAGTAACCGTCATACTTTCCACCAAACGCATCTTGCGCGGGCTAAGCCGGGGCAGATGCGGACTCAACTTTTCCTCAAACCAGACCGGATCGGTTTCTTCCATCATCCAGGAATATTTTTCTGTGATCAGGTTTCGTTCTGCCTTCTGTGCGTCTTCTATGTCTTGCAGATAGCTTTTCAGCGTATTTTCCGCAAAAATGCTGTGCTGGGCGCACCGCATAATATAAAACGTGTCATAATCATCCTGGCAGGAAGCGCGGCCGCCTATGTTCTGTACCTCAGAAAACATTCGGTATTCTTCTGAGATGATCTGATTAATCAATTCGTCTTTTGAGTTGTATTCTCTGTTTTCTGCCATTTTCTTTCCTTCTCTTTCTATCCTTTTCGCCGTAAGATCTTTTTTCATATATCGGGATACTCTATCCATAATCTGCCATCACATGCAGGCTGCGAAGCCAATCGTCCTGGATACCGCTCATTATAGAATTCCCGTGGGGTTCAAGGAAATCGCCGTTACTTGTAGAATAGCCCTTTTTCCTTAGTTCACAGACGATTTCATCGCATATACTTTCTATCAGGATTCTTTTCTGTACAGCATTCTTTGATGAATCTTCCAGCCGGACAAAGGCTTTCAGATCGACGGCTGCATTCCGAAGCTCTGTCAGCGTCTCCACTCCCCGAAACGCCCATTTATAGAACGGCATATATTTCTTATTCAGCAGGTAGATCACAGAAAGAGCAGCTCTGACGAACTCTCCGCCTGCCAGATATGCGCTCTCCCATTCCCCTCTCCTACAGCAGCGTACATAGTTGTATTGCCCTGCCTGCGCCATGGCTACCGTCTTTGCCGCCAGCTTTTTCCGGATCACATCCTCTGGATAATAGGCAAGCAGATATTCCCGTCTGCGTGTAAATTCTCCGTATGGATCCTCAAATACCGCGCCGTTTGTCGCAACGGAAAGGAAACCTTGCGGAATCTGGAACCATTCCTTTGCGTCAGCCGGAATGTGCAGGATTCCGGTATATTTCCTGTAGAATCCCTCGACCGTCATGATACCGCGTCTGATAAGCATCTGTCTTGAACTGCTCCTTTGATATCCGCGGTATGTCTTAGGCAATGCGTCGTATGCCGCCTCTAACCTGCCTCCGTTCTCCTGATAGATCCGCTCCGGGATCCAGATACAGAAATCCGGGCCGAAATCATGGTCCTGTGATATATCATCATCATAGCCAAAACATTCCGATCCCTCACCGGCCAGCCCCGCCGCAGCATAACCCCGAAGTTCCTCCAAGCCGCCGACAAATAATTGCTCCTTACAGAATTCATAAAAACTCTGGGATAATTCCATTCCCTTCAACCTTCTTCACCTTCCTTCTGACTCTCTGTAGATCCTCCATGATCTGATCGTAATCGCAGGTATGTCCAAAATCCCGCTCTATCAGCTTCGCCGCCCGGATATACCTCTCTTCGGCGTTCTCATAATACCCTTGCGCGTCGTCCAGATTCCCAAGGGCATACACCGCGTTCGCATAATGAATATCCCTGTCTCCACTGCTGTTCTCATATAACTGCAATGCGTGCATAAGATTCTGCCTGGCGTCGGAAAAGGCGTATTCCTTTGCCTGCGCCTGACCTAGATTCGTGTAAGAAGTCGCCAGCTCACCCATACACTCCGGCAGTTCTCTTATGATCTCTATTGCCCTAAGCGCCATATCCTGCGCCTCCTTCGTCCTGCCAAGCTCCCGCAGAGCGGCGCTCATATTGTTGTATAACGCGGCTCTCTGATATGCCTCGCCTCCAAGCCTTTCCAGTATCTCAAGCGCCTGCCGGTCGATGCCGTATGCCTTCTCATAAGACTTCCGGGCAATATGCACGTTGCCGAGGTTGATCAGCGCCGACGCATAGTTGCGCGTTCCCTTCAAGCCCATCTGTTCAAGCCCTTCCATCACCTTCTCATAAGTCCAGAGCGCTTCGTCTGTGCGCCTCATAGCACGATACAGCCCTCCCAGTTCATTGCAGACTGAAACCACGCCCTCCAGGTCTTCAAGATTACCGGCTCTTGAAAGAACCGCAAGCATATAAGGCTCTGCCTTGTCCATCTCTTTCTTCTCATACAAACTGTCCAGTACGCTGTAAAATTCCTGTATATCAACCTTTCCTTTCATCCACACCCTCCGTTCTGTTCATAGATTCCAGAATTTGTTTTGATTATACACTTTACACATAACGGGAAAGTCAATATCTAATAATGGAAAGATTTAGGGAAAGATATAGAGACGGCTGATATTGCTGATATTTGGGAACCCTCTCTTGTCAAAGACGGATGTATGATGTTAAAATTAGATTGCAGTTCTTAAGTGACAGTTCAGATTTAACGGAGGGAAGTCGAATGGCACGCAGATTTAACATCACTGGTTTCTGTAATCCCCAAAAACACTATATGGTAAGGCTTGACGACAGATTGAAGATCATAAAAGAAACTTATGTTGACAATGAGGAGTATTTCATCATCAACCGGGGGCGTCAATACGGAAAAACCACAACGCTTAAGGCTCTGGCTAAGTATTTAGAAAAAGACTATATAATTTTTTCACTGGATTTTCAAAAGCTTGCAACCTCCAACTTTGAAAACGAAACCGCATTTTCAAGAGCCTTCGCCCAAAGTCTGTCCGCAGCCCTCCGTATGATCCCGTCAGAAGATACTGAGAAATTGGAGGAGCGGTTATCGGCTTTAAAAATCGATGCTCCAAGCACAGGCATGATCGAATTATTTGGCTGCTTAAGCGATATGTGCAAGATCAGTCCGCGTCCTGTCGTGCTGATGATCGATGAAGTTGACAGCGCAAGCAATAACCAGGTATTTATTGATTTCCTGGCACAGCTTCGCGGATATTATCTGGAACGTGAGAATACGCCGATCTTCCATTCGGTGATCCTTGCGGGCGTATATGACATTAAGAACCTGAAATTAAAATTGCGTCCCGAGACGGAGCATCTATACAATAGTCCCTGGAATATTGCCGCAGACTTTGATATGGATATGAGTTTTTCACCCGCACAGATCATGTCCATGCTGGAGGAATATGAGGCTGACCGCCATACGGGAATGAATGTTCCTCTTATGGCAGAAGAAATATATCAGTATACCGCCGGATATCCCGTTCTGGTCTCTTCAATATGCAAATTTATCGATGAAAAACTTATTCCGGGCAATGAATGTGAAAATTCGGCAGACGCATGGGGGAAAGCCGGAATCGAGAAAGCCGTAAAAAGGCTCTTAGTCAATTCCGTCCCATTGTTCGAAAGCATGATCCGGCATCTTGAAGAATATCCGTCAATGAAACAGATGTTTCAGGCTATTTTATTCCAGGGAAATGAATTCTCATATAACCCGGACACTAAGGAAATCAATCTTTCCCATATGTTCGGATATGCGGTCAATAAGAACGGAAAAGTACAGATCGCAAACCGCATCTTTGAAATGCGTCTTTATAATTATTTTCTTTCAGAAGAGGAGCTTTCAAGCAAAATCGGCGCCCTGGCGCAGCGGGATAAAAGTTACTTCATTCATGACGGCCGGCTTGACATGAATATGACTCTGAAAAAGTTTGTGGAATATTTCAATGACATTTACAGTGACAATGATGATAAGTTCATTGAAAACCACGGCAGGAAAATCTTCCTGATGTTTTTGAGACCCATCATCAATGGCACAGGGAATTATTATATCGAGGCACAGACAAGAGATGCACGGCGAACCGATGTTATCGTAGATTATCTTGGGGAGCAATTCATTATTGAACTAAAAAAATGGTATGGTAATGAATATAACGCAAGGGGTGAGGCACAGTTAACTGATTACCTGGAATATTACCATAAGGACAAGGGTTATATGATCAGTTTTAACTTTAATAAGAACAAAAAAACCGGTATCCAAGAGATCCGGTTTGGTGATAAGATCATTGTAGAAGCTGTTGTGTAAATCACACCATCCCGATAAGCAGAAAAACAAACCGCACGGATACAGAAACAGCCAGCCCTAAAATTTACGGACTGGCTGTTTCAGCATCGTATTATTATCAAGTAGCACCATATTAAAATCTCTGCGGCTTTGCTAAACTTCCGGACAAATTTAATTATCCTTACCAGCCGGCAAAGTCTGCATGAGCGCAAAAAAATGTTCAGGCTTACCGGTACTAAAATATTCATACCACGCTTCCAATGTATCTGGCTCGAAAACACCTAAGCGCTCAATAATCTGTTTCGCCCACAGCAATGCTCCGGTGGAACCTGCCGTAATAAGACCGCCATCTGTCACAGACGGTTTGTCTGCATATAAACTCTGCCCCTGATAGCCGGGAGAAAGCATTTCAAGAAATCCCGGTCCATTGCTGGTATGCCGACGCTGATCCAACAGCCCATGATCAGCAAGCGCTGCCGTTGCACCACAGATCGCACACACCGTTGCACCTACATCGAGAAGTTCCTCTGCCTTTTTAATAATAGCTCTATGCTTTTGGGTATTCCACGTATCTGCGCCCGGCAAAAGCAACACGCTTGTTTCACTCACAACAATATCATCAATTACACAATCAGGCACGACTGTCAGCCCGCCCATTGTTTTGATGGGTTCTTTAGAATCGCTAACCGTTGTGAGCACAACACGCTGTGAGTCCTTTTTAAAAAACCTGCCAGAATTCAACTCCGAAATAACATGCCCCATTTCCCAGTCAGCTAACGTATCAAGAACATAAACATAGATCGTATACATAAATTTCCTCCTTTTTCATCGTTTTATTGATTTGTCTGCTTTATTATCGTATCATATAATTGTTGACATCTATATGTCAGCAATCCAGATAAAAAGGAGGGCTTTTAGATGAAAGTTGACAGGCTTGTCAGTATTATAATGGTACTTCTTAACAAAGAACGTATAGGCGCTCAAGCGTTAGCCGATATGTTTGAAGTATCACCCCGCACAATCTACCGCGACATAGACGCTATCAATATAGCTGGTATCCCCGTCCATGCAACACCAGGAGTCGGCGGCGGCTTTGAAATCATGCCAAACTATAAGATTGATAAAAAGGTCTTTTCATCTGCCGACCTTGCCGCAATCTTAATGGGGCTTTCCAGCCTTTCCAACATGATACACGGCGGCGAACCGGTAAATGCCCTTGCGAAAGTAAAGAGTTTCATCCCTGCTGACAAAGCAGAAGAGATTGAATTAAAAGCAAATCAAATATGTATAGATTTAAGTCCATGGATGGGAAACGAGAACATACAGCCGTACTTAGAGATCATTAAAACAGCTTTGCAGGAAAGCAAACTGCTTTCGTTTGAATATATTGCCCACCATGGAAATAAAACACTACGAACGGTTGAGCCATATCAGTTCGTATTGAAAAGCAGTCATTGGTATTTGTATGGATTTTGCCGCAAAAGAAATGATTTTCGCATGTTCAGGCTGTCCCGTGTGTCAAATCTGCAAATGCAAGAAGAAACTTTTACACCGCGAGAATATCAAAAACCGGCATTAGACTTTGCAGAAATCTTGGAACCCATGCAAACAAAAATCAAAATCCGTATTCATAAGTCCATCCTGGACAGAGTGCTTGATTTTTGCACCTATGAACACATTTCGCCAGACTGTGAAGAATATTATATCGTCAGTTTCCCTTTCATAGAGAATGAATACTACTATAATATCCTTCTTAGTTTCGGGGATAAATGTGAATGCTTAGAGCCGTTACACATACGGACAGAAATGAAACGCAGAATACAAAAAATTTCTGCACTATATGAGAATTAGAACAAATAAATTAATAGGGTTTGTCAAGCTTTACACATCCATTGCTCCATTCGATTTCTGACCGGAGCGGGCAATTGTAATAGTAATTCTGTGCACATTGGGTTACATAATGTAAGATTGCATAGATATTCATGTATAAAAGCAAAATTCCCGGATAAAGCAGGACAGACTTGAATCTGGGAATAGTGGCGGCTATTTCTTTTTTCCTCTAAAGATTGTGTCACACACCCCCACAAGGGCGCAAATAAAGATACAGAACTTTAATAGGTCAGCATATGTAACGCACATCGGCAATCCCGAATAAATTCCTCTCCTATAGTTCTCCAAATAAGATTTCATCTTTGAGACAATCAATATAAATATCTATAGTTTCTTCGATTTTTCCCCAGTTTTTATTAAGTTCAGTATATAATCCTGTCTCGCCAAGTCCAATCATATTGTAAAGCGCCAGACACAATTCAGTATTTAAGAATTTACTATTGCAGGCGGCAATCTTATCTTCTCTTAGAATCTGCGGATAGCTGACTTCCTTTATAACTCTTTTTGAGAAACAATACTCTAATAAATGCGGCGGAATATTATTTCTACGATTTTCACCTAATAATTCCCTTGCTATACGAATTTCCAACCCGTAAATATTTTGAATACCACTATTCCAATCTCTAAATTCGAATGAAAACTCTACCCCATGGGCAATTTCACAAATTTTCAACGCAAGCTCTTTATCTCCGTAAATATAAAGCCAATATGCCAAAGAACATAAACAGTCTGTGTCTGAAGTACTTTTATAAGAGCATTTTTGAATTAGTTTTTTGCAAGGCTTAGAGATCGTATGATAGGTTTTTTGTATATTTCTCTTATCATATTTTTCCAAAATTTCTTCAAGTATTGGTACTAACTTATTATGAAAACTAGTCAAGTCCTTTTTTATACTATTTACAGAATGTTCATAAAGCGGCTCAGATTTTGGGAGTCTGAACGGAGGGGACGGGGAACGTCAGCGAAGCCAGTGTCACTGGATCCGGAAATAGGAAAGCGCCCGAACAGTACAAGACCATTCGGGCGTGGGGCATAACAGTATGAACCGTCAAAAAACGACTATTTTTTCATATTTGAGTAGAGAATGCCGTCGTGCGGCAGACATTAGGCGTATGTATATACAGCGTGCTGACGCCTATATGTGTCGTTGTCCTTTTGGCTCAATTCTCTTTCTATCTGTGCCAAGTTTGCTTTCAAATCCTCTATTTTGCTTTCATCTGTTTCCCTGTTGATCTGCTGCTCTAGCTCTTGTTTCTGCTTTTTTAGTTTTTCAATCTCACGGTCAACCTTATCGGTATTGCAGGTGCAGCTTTGCCCATCTTTGTCAGAGCCGCTTCTCTCCGGCCCTTCTGCACTTTTGTCCCGATCAGAGGCATCGGAAGCATCTGGAGCATCCTCAGCCCGCTTTGGGTCATCGAAATAGATTTTAGGCTTGCCGTCCTCGTCTTTGCCTAGCCGGTAACGCCCTGTTGGTTCCGGTTTTTCCTCCGGAACATATTCATCCATCACGGGTTTTTGATGGCGCGATCGGGTTTCATCTTCGAGCCGCCGGACTTTTTTCGGTTCATCCACATCAGCAATCGGCACAGACGGCTTCGCCGCGCCTGAATTAATTCCAGAAATAGACTGCATAATATATTCCTCCAATCCACAAGACAGGTAACTGATATTGCTATTATCAGTTTACCCCGAAAAAAAGGAATTTCAAGGCTTTTGTATTGAAAGGCTCTCTGGATGTATTGAAAGGTTCAGCAACACCTCGCAGCCCTGGCGCGTTCCTCGTATTGCCTCCATCATATCAGACCAGCCGCCCCGATCATCCCTGCCTCGTTCCCAAGCGATGCAATTTTAATCTGAGGAAGCTCGCTCTTTTCTTTTCCAAAGCACCCCTGTCTCATAATTTCTTCCACTGGTTTTATAAGCTCTTCCCCCTGAACAGATACCCCGCCGCCAAGCAATACCAGCTGCGGGCGAAAAATATTCACGATATTCACGATCCCTGTTCCAAGCCTTCTTATATAGGAATCCACAACCGCCTTCACCGCCTCATCCTTCTTCGCCGCCGCAAAGACCGCCTCCGGCGTCAGCTCTTCTCCCACAGCACGTCTGACGTCCCGGATCAGCGCTGTCTCAGAAACATATGCCTCCAGACAGCCTTTTCTTCCACAAGTACACTGCTCTCCGTCTTCCACTATCACCATATGCCCCAGTTCGCTTCCGCCGATCCCTTTTCCTTCATAGATGTTACCGTCCAGAATAATTCCGCCCCCTACGCCCGTTCCGAGTGTGAGCATGATAACATCCTGATAATCCCTGCCTGCCCCTGCCGTGACCTCTCCCAGAGCCGCGCAGTCCGCGTCATTCGCAATATAGATAGGTATCGGCAGGTATTTTCCCATCTCTTTTACAATGTCTACATCTTCCCATCTGATATTATTGGAATAGCGGACAACTCCGTGTTTTCTGTCCACCGTACCCGGTACGCCGATTCCCGCTCCCACACATTGATCCATCGGGATCTTCTGCTGTTCCAAAAGCGCAAGGACCGTCTTCCCAATCTCTTCAACCACTTCTTCTGCCGGACGTTCTGCATTGGTTTTTATCGTCCGTTCTGCTATCACATGCTGATGGACATCTATCAGGCCGATCCTGGTATCCGTTCCGCCTACCGCAATTCCTACCCTTACCTGCGCTGCTTTTTCCCGGATCGTCGTGATCAGAGCGTCGCACGTCCCTTTTATCGTATATTTCCCGCTCCCTGCCGACAGAAGAAAACTGTCTCCTTTTTTATAGCCCAGAGTTTCTCCCTCATTTTCAATGATCCCTTCCCCGTCCAGCATCAGGATACTGGCAAAGGATTCCTCTGACACCTCTCCTGTAAGCTCCCTCATAACCTTCCCGTCCAGATTCAGTTTATCCACGGTAAAGTAATCACAGTCTGCCACATGGGGGTAACTGCTATTATCCTTAACGATCGGAATCCTGTTTGTAACCGCAAGCGCTTTCTCTATATGCAGATCTCTCTTTTTCCCGTCTTTTCCGACTCTGCCATAATCATATACACGATAGGTTACATTAGAATTCTGCTGAATCTCCGCGATCAGAATATTCTTTCCGATTGCATGGATCGTTCCTGACTCTATAAACAATACATCGCCTTTTTGCACCGGCACCGCATTCAGCACCTCAAGAAGCGTGTCCTCCTGGATCCGTCTTGCAAACTCTTCTCTGCTGATCTCTTTTTTGAATCCGTAATATAAAAATGCTTCCTTTCCGGCGTCCATGACGTACCACATCTCCGTCTTGCCGTATTGCCCTTCATTCTTCAAAGCATATCGGTTATCAGGATGCACCTGGATGGATAGATTATCCTTCGCGTCGATAAACTTTGTCAGAATCGGAAAATCCCTGAATCTTCTGCAATGTGTTCCAAGGACGTCTTTTCCTTCCCGCTCAATATATTCTGACAGCGTTCTGCCTGTATATTTCCCATTCCGTATCACAGACGGCCCGTCCGGGTGACAGGATAACTCCCACGTTTCTGCCAGCACCTCCCCGTCATACTCTTTTCCATATTCTTCTACAAGTCTGCTGCCGCCCCAAAGATAGTCTTTACAGCTTGGTTTTAATTTTAATATACTCATAACTTAACTCCATTACTTCGAATCACATCCCGATACCAGTACGCGGAATCCTTTTTCATTCTTTGCTGTGTCTGATAATCCACATACACCAGACCTAAACGCTCCGAATACCCTTTCTCCCACTCGAAATTATCCATAAGAGACCAGTGGAAATATCCTCTTAAGTCAATCTCCCCCGCCGCTCTTTTAAGCTCCTTAAGATACCTTGCCAAAAAGTCCGTCCGGTTCGGATCATGTACCTTGCCGTCTATCGAAACAACATCATGGCAGGACATCCCATTCTCTGTTATATATACAGGTTTCCGATACCGCTCATACAAAAACTTAGGTCCCCAATAAAGAGCTTCTGGCGTCACCGGCCAGGAAACAGCAGTCTTCGGAAATCCTTCACAGCGTTTCACTTCTTCCGGCATACCGTCCCTGCCCATGCGGATGCACCGTCCATTGTATATATTCTGTCCATATACATCAATCGGCTCTGCTATCAGCTTCATATCCTCATCCGTTATTCTGGGCAGGTATGGCTCATACCGCTTAAGCCCTTCTTCCGGATAATTTCCAAGCAGCACCGGATCTGACCACCAGGATACATTCCATGTCCAGTTTTGGTCATCCTGATTCATGGCAAATAACGCCTGTCTTGCCGCTTCGATGTCTTCTGCGTTCTCTGTTTCAGGGTAGCACATCCCGCAGGTAGGCGCATAGCCGACAGTCAGCTTTTGCTTCCCATACTGCCGTAACATCTGCACTGCCCTTCCATGCGCCTTCAGCACATTATGTGCCATTTCGAAAGTATCTCGTAAGGGCGCTTTGATTCCCGGTGCATGGTCACCCGTCAAATACCCCAGGCCGACAAAACACTGCGGTTCGTTCAGGGTAAAGAAATGAGTCACCCTGTCGCTGAACCGCTCGGCAATAAGCCTTGCATATTCTCCAAACCACTCAACGATCTGAGGATTCATCCATCCTCCCCGTTTGTAAATCTCATACGGGAGTTCCCAGTGATGCAGGGTGATATACGGCTCGATCCCATTTTTCAACAGCTCATCGATCAACGAATCATAAAAAGCGATACCTCTCTCATTCACAGAGCCAAAACCTTCCGGCAGGACTCTTGACCAGTCGATAGAAAAGCGATAAGCCATAATGCCGATTTCCTTCATAATACTTACGTCTTCACGAAATCTGTGGTAATGGTCACATGCCCTGTCTCCATTATGTCCGCCATATATATGCCCCGGCTCTTTTACATACACATCCCATATATGTTCGCCTTTCCCTTCTTCCTTTACCGCACCCTCTATCTGATAGGCGCTGGTTGCCGCGCCCCATACAAAATTCTCTGAAAATCCCATCGTATCCTCCTTGTACACCATTACATTAATCTTGATAGTGCTTGATGTTCATGTCAACTATGCGTCTGCAAACCGACGGTGCAGCGGGTTACATCTTCTGTAATATTCTGCAGTAAAGCTTTCGCATCTTCTTCACTTTTCCCCTTTACGCCCACATAGAATTTGATCTTCGGCTCGGTTCCGGACGGACGCACACAGCACCATGCACTATTTTCCAGTTCAAAATACAGTACATTAGATTTCGGAAGTCCGGTACTAGCCTTTTTCCCGCTTGCCATATCAATCTTTATGTCTTCCCTGTAATCTCTGAACTGTGTTACTCTCATACAGCCAATGCTCTTTGGCACATCCAGACGAAGCTTTTCCATGATTGCATCGATCTGTTTCGCCCCGTCCTGTCCCTTTAAAGTCACGGTACACAGATCTTCCTTATAATATCCGTAGGTTTCAAACAATTCCTGCATCTTATCACACAATGTCAGTCCCTGACTCTTGTAATAAGCTGCCGCCTCGCAGAGCGCCATCACCGCCGAAACAGCATCCTTATCGCGGGCATGGGTTCCCACAAGGCATCCGTAGCTCTCCTCATAACCAAATATATATTCCTTTTCCTGATTCTGTTCGAAGAATTTAATCTGTTCTCCGATATATTTGAATCCTGTTAAAGTCTCGATCAGCTCCACCTGATAGGCTTTTGCCGCCTCTCTTGCCATCTTGCCGGACACGATCGTTGTGACAACGGCTCCATTCTTCGGAAGCAACCCCAGCTCCTTTCTCTGTGAAAGCTGGTACTCCAGAATCAGCATCCCGGACATATTTCCGGTAAAGCTTACATATTCTCCTGTCTTTGTATCCTTTGCGTATACGCCAAGTCGGTCCGCATCCGGATCTGTCGCCAGTACGATATCCGCATCCACCTCTTTCGCCAACCCTAGAGCCAGAGCAAACGCGTTCTTATCTTCCGGATTAGGGTACGAGACAGTCGGAAAGTTACCGTCTGGTAATTCTTGCTCTTTTACCACGCAGACATTGGCAAATCCCAACTCCCGAAGCACTCTCCTGACCGGAATATTTCCCGTTCCGTGGAGCGGCGTATAGACAATCTTCAGATCTTTTGCTTCTTTTTGGATAATCTCCGGATGCAGAACCAGTTTTTTCAGCTCCTCCATATACGCGTCGTCGATTTCCTCACCGATCACCTGATAAAAACCAGTCTTTAACGCCTCTTCCCGCGATGTTGTCTTCACCTGTGCATAATCTGTGATGCCCTTTACCTCCCCGATGATCTCCATATCCTTAGGAAATGTAATCTGCGCGCCGTCCTCCCAGTATACTTTATATCCATTATATTCCGGCGGGTTATGGCTCGCCGTTACTACGATCCCTGCGGTACATCCAAGCTTTCGCAGCGCAAACGACAGCATCGGCGTGGGGCGAAGAGACGGGAATATATAGGCCCTGATCCCGTTCGCCGCAAGGCACAGAGCCGCTTCCTCTGCAAATTCAGGAGACATATTCCGGGAATCATAAGCAATCGCCGCACCCTTTTCCTGCGCTTGTTCCCTGATGATAAAATTTGCCAGTCCCTGCGTTGCCTTACGCACGGTATAGATATTCATACGATTTGTACCTGCGCCGATGATCCCGCGCAGGCCTCCTGTTCCAAACTCCAGCTCCTTGTAGAACCGTTCCTCTATCTCCTTTTCATCCTCTTCTATACTCCTCAGCTCTTCCTTCGTTTTCTCGTCAAAATAAGAATCTGTGAGCCAGAATTCATAGATTTCCCTTGCATCCATACCTGAAATATCCTCCTACTACAATTTTTTCATCTTATATATTCATTCTCATCTTGTGTACTGTCTGCATTATATTCAGGCTATCCTCCTTGCCCAAATCTCCATCAGACTACATTGTCGGCGATCAACGATACCGCCGTGGCGTCTTTGGCTTTCTTAAGAATCACGAAAGAATCAGCGACATCAGGTAAAACGGCGTCGCATCCTCCAACGTATCGTCGATAACCTCTATCTCAATACGGTGTTTTTTCCGCTCTCCATGATGGAGAATCGGAATCAGCTGTGCACAGTCTCCCCAATCCTCTTCAAAATTACCGTCCAGTATCCAGGCACGTTCCTCGTCCCCATCCAGTATCAGCTTCGTCCGCAGAGCCGGACGTTCTACCGACTGCCGAAACTGTATTCCGATACAGGCTGCCTCCTCTTCAAACACAATCCGGTCTCCCGGCCTTTTGCCAATCCATCCGTTCTTAAAAATATCCAGATGTCCTGTTTTCTCGTCCGTATCAATCCGAAATCCCGAAAGTTCAGGCAAGACCTCCCGCACCGTAAGCCTTCTGGCATATTCGTATGCATTTGCCGTCATCGGTTCTGGAAATGCTTTTTCCTCATCTTCCTTTCCCATATCTTCCTTTACTTTACAGAGGAAAGAGATGATTTCACCGGCTGCCAGCTCATGTCCCCTATCACTGGGATGCAGCCCGTCCTGTGTCAGTTCCTCTTTCTGATACACGCCCTCTTTCATCCTTTGATACATCGTATCTTTCATGCTGATATGAGGAATACCATACCAGTCTCCCACCTCATTATGACATTCTTGAAGATTGCTTCCCGAATCGTAATTTACATGATTCAGAATTATCACTGCAGGTTTTGACTGACAGGTCAGAATCCTCCGGATCACTCCTTCATAGGTTTCCTGAAAGAACGCTTCCTGTCCTTCTTTGTCATTGACGCTGAAATCCACCGCAACCACATCCGGCTGATACATCAGCAGATCCTGCCATATCCTCGAAACCCCAAAATACGAAGTCGTTCCTCCGATCCCACCATTTACATAAGAAATTTCCGCCTGGGGAAATGTATCCTTCCACCACTGAAACACACGGTAAGAATACGCTCTCTCATGCTCTGTAGCCAAACATCCCTGTGTGATCGAACCACCGAAAAAACCGATCGTCAGCTTTTCTCCTTTCATGGCTCTGCGCATACAATTTTTTAATCTTGTCAAATCAACTTGTTTCATCCTTCTCCCATCCTTCTATATTAAGATCTTCAATATACGCCGCGAGTTCATCCGCCATTTCTTCCGCCTCTGCTATCCTGAGATGCCCCGGCGTCCCGTCTCCGTTCCGCCCAAACAGATATTGTGTAATCCTCTCATCCTGCAATTCTTCCACTGCCTGCCCGATTGCCTGATCCCATGCCTTGTCATGGCGCAGAAGTGTCGTACAGCAAACGATATAAGCCGACGGATATATCGTTCTAAGTCGATTCAGGAACCCCTTATAATGCCGTCTCCATTTTTCTGCTTTTTCCCCATGAAAGTCCTCTTTCATATAATCTTCCGGATTACTGTCATTCTGTCCGAATGCAACAATGATAAGCTGCGGATCATACTTCCCAAAGTCCCAGTACAAAGTCTTTCCCAATTCCGGATTATAGCGGATCTTATCCCACGCCGTCTCCATCCCTATGTAATCCGGAGCATGGAACCATCCCGTACCATCCATGAGCGCTATCCCGCCCTGGGCAATATCATGGATTTCCGCGTTTAATTTTCTGGCTGTCATCCAGGCATAAGAATACCAGCTATTAGAGTATTCTCCATTATGCTTAGGATCCTCGCATCCTGTGTATTCCACAGCTTCCGCCGCCTCGCCCGCGGATACAGAATCTCCGTATACCTCAATTCTTCTTGCCGGCTTCTCAGCCGCTTCCAGTACCCTGGCTCCGTCTGCAATTTCTATTCCAAAGAATTTTACCTCATGGCAGGCATCCTGCCTTTTAAAGATAAGCGCGTCATGCTCCGCCTTCTCTTCCTGCTCAACCGGAACCGTAAGAATTCCCCTTCCCTCTTGGGGAAGCGCCAGGGACAACTGCTTTCCATCCAGAATACAGCCCATATAATTATCCCAGTATGCCCGATGATTCTCTACATGGAGCTTCAGCTGATTCCCTGTAAAACGCAGCCTCACCCATGTACATGGATAAATAAAGACCGGACATTCTTCTTCACTCCAGTCGATTCTTCCACTGTAAGATAATCTCTCGTCATTCATCTTAACCCGCACAATTCTTTCCTCCATCGTATATAAATTTATTAAAAATAACGGTCAGGAAGAGACTGTTAAGCCACGTGATCAGCGCAAACCCAATGATACAGAATACAGGCGTCGCAGCCATCACTGCAAATCCCCCCAACGCAATGCATAAAACCGGAATGCAGTTAAGCGCCGCCATGAGAATCGTAGCCGGCAGATTACGAAATGCAAGGTAAAACGCATTGATGATCGTATTTTTAATGCTGTTCTTGAATCTCGCCTGCAGAGGGAAGGCATAAGTGAATGAAAACATCCATAAAACCACAAGGCATCCGATCGCAATGTTCAATATTCCCGGAAGATTCTTCCCATACAAAACGTCAAATAACAAGATACCGCCCGTACTCAAAAATATCACCCACAGCTTCGTGCTGTCCTTCCACTCTTGCCTGAACGCCTGAACATACTCTTTTGCAGCATACCGGCTTTCTTTCCTGATCCGCCTTAGAGACACCTGATAGATAGCCGTAAGCGATGTTCCGATCGTGATAACTGGTAGACACGTTACCACAAATAAAACATTCAGGATCATCCAGTCGCCAAGGCTGCCCATAAACTCAAAAAACGGATGCTCAATTGATATTTTTTTCAAGAATACCACCTCCCGTCCCTTCTTGCAATTTTTCACATGCATATTCTAAAAATATTCTACTCTCCTTCGGGCTGTTTTCCGAGTTGTTTTCATACTCCGGGAACGCCAGCAAAAGCTTCTCGTCTTCTTTTCCCGTAATCTTTTTCGTATAGGAATCCGTTCCAAGAACCACCGCCCTGCACTCTCCTTCGTCCATATATGCCTGCAGCCCATTTCCCTCTCCCTCTGACCTCTCATTTGCCAATACCCGGAAATCCCCTCCCATTTCTTTGCAATGCCTATAGAAGGTTTCCGACAAGATCACTGCATCAATCTCCTGGTTTCGCCATTGAAAAAAGAATTTCTCATAAGAACTATCATTCGTCCCCTCCAGCCGAAACTGGCCGTAAGAAAAATTATAATCCGAATCAATCACCACCCTTTCTTTCGGCAGGCCGGCTCTTTGTGCAAATTCATCACGGATCCTCAGATCTCTTGCCCCATCCATCTCCTGATTGATAATCAGACATGTAAATAAGGGCTTTTTATTTCCCAGTCCATAATGCGCCGCAAATAAAAGAATCAGAGCAATGACAGAAATAAATATCATTATATGATACCAATAATAAGACCATATATAAGAGCATGTTTCTCTCCTTGTCATACCGGAGGTCTTTTCTTTTATGTCCCTTAGATACTTTTTCATATCCAGTCTGTCCCTCCTCTGATTTTTTCATTTTGCGGGGAAAGGCGCCTCCAGGCAGCCTTTCCCGCTAAACATCCTTACCGCTTCAAAAGTTCTATATTCCGTTCGATCAATTCACATCTCTGCCTTACACAATCTGCTGACCGAAGCGGATCCTTTGGCGTTCCAAAGAGATAATCTTCCAATTTATCTACGGTTGTCGACGCCACATGCATTCTGGTATCGCAGGAGGCATAGTATATATATACATCGCCGTTTTCTCTGGCAACCGCGCCGTTCGTAAACACTACATTAGATACGTCGCCGACTCTTTCATTCCCAAACGGAACAAGAAAAACACCGGACGGCTCTGCAATAACTCTGGACGGTTCCTCAAGATCCGTTCCAAACACATACAGCACATAGCGAAGCCCTGCCGCTGTATTGCGCACGCCGTGGGCAATATGGATCCAGCATTTCTTTCCTTTGATCGGAGGCGCTCCGGCTCCGTTCTTCGACTCTGTGAGGGTATGGTAGATCCGCCTGCTGATAATCCGCTCTTCATCAATCACTGCATGGCAGATATCCTCGCATAACCCAAATCCTATCCCGCCGCCGCTGCCGGTTTCAATAAACCCATCCATCGGTCTTGTATAGAATGCGTATTTCCCATCCACAAATTCCGGATGGAGCGCCACATTCCTCTGTTGGGGAGAGTTTAACGTCTTTAAGTTAGGAAGCCGTTCCCATGTTTTTAAATCCTTCGTCCTGACGATCCCTGCCGCCGCCACTGCCGCAGACAGATCCGGATTTTCTTCATCCTTACTCTCCGAGCAGAACAATCCATAGATCCATCCATCCTCATGCTGTGTAAGCCGCATATCGTATACATTCGTTTCTTCGGGGCAGATATCCGGCAGCACTACCGGATAGTCCCAGAAATGGAAATTATCAATCCCCGTATCACTCTCAGCCACCGCGAAAAAGGATTTCCTGTCATTTCCTTCCACGCGCACCACGAGATAATATTTTCCATTCAGGTATATCGCTCCGGAGTTCATCACCGCATTGACTCCCAACCGCTCCATAAAATACGGATTCGTCTCGTCATCCAGATCATATCTCCAATGCACCGGCACAAACTCTCTTGTCAGCACCGGATACTCGTATCTGTCATATATTCCATTATAAAAGCCGCTTTTCTGATTTTTTCTTGAGATCAGCCGCTCCACCTTCTCTTGTTCTGCATAATACTGTCTATGAAGCATCTTCAAGCCTCCTTATTACCTCAAAACACATTCTCCCATTGTGATACGGGCACTTCCACGGCTCTACGATCGGCTTATCAGACGGATTCCTGTCTTTGTCCAATTCCGAGAACCACTCCGAACCCTGCCTTTTATCAATCATCCAATCTCTGATATATCGCCAGATGTCTTCTGCTGCCTCCAGAAACTTTCGTTCCTGCGGCATTTTCTGATAACCGTTCAAAAATCCCACCACTGCTTCTGCCTGTACCCACCAGACACGAGTTGTATCTACAACTCCATTCTCCGCCTCATTTACCAGGGAATGGTCTATATATGCCCGATCGTAAATGTTCTCTGTAATGGTTCTTGTGATCGGCCCCAGCTTTTCTGTGTAAAAGCTGTCCTTCAGGATCTCTAACCCCCGGTCGATCAGCCATGCGGCCTCAATATCATGTCCATATGAATAAAGGTCGATCAGCGTATTCCATGTCCTGTCAAAGAACACCTCCTGACGCCCCAATCTCTGGTTATAGACTTTATCAGCAATCAGATCCAGCATATGGCGAAGCCTGTCTGCCACACATTCGTTCCCTGTTACACGATACAACTCTGTGTAGGCTTCAAATACATGCAATAGTGTATTCATGGTCTTTTCAGCCATCACGCCGTTTTCCGAAAGCTTATCGTTATCTGCCGGATGGAAATCTCTCTCAAAAGCTTCCATATAGCCATACTCATCCGTACACTTTTCTTCGATCAGATGATACAGTCCCCATGCGGTTTCTATTGCTTCTTCATCTTTCGATGCGTCATAATAGGACGACAAGGCATAGATCGCAAACGCCTGATTATAAGTATGCTTCGTGGTATCCTCCGGCTCCCCCTTGTATGTAAGCGACCAGAATACGCCGCCGTATTCCCGGTCCAGGCAATGCTCTTTTAAAAAGCGAAATGCACATCCTGCACTTTCAAGAAGCTCTTTTCTCCCTAATACCAGATAAGCATTCGAGAAAAACCACAGGATCCTGCTGTTTAAGATACAACCCTTTACCGCCTCTTTATTCAGTTTCAGGTCATACCCCATATAACCGTAGAACCCTCCGAACTCCTTGTCTTCCATGCCCTGCCAGAATGGTATGATATCCACCTGCAAATGCTTTGTTACTTCTGCTCTCAGCATGAACTTTCCTCCAAATCTGTTATCCGTTCCCTCTATCTTATTCCCGGCTCCGTATCCGTTTCCGTAACAACACTATTTTCTTTGATATATGCCACAACTTCATTCACTTCCGTAAATGCCATGCCTACATAAGTATCTGCCGCGCCGTAATAAATTGCGATCCTGCCGCTCTTCGAATCATGGATCGTTGCGCAGGGGAAGGTCACGTTCGGCACGAATCCGCGCTCCTCATACCATTCCTCCGGCGTCAGAAGAAATGTGCTGCAACGGTATTTCACCACAGACGGCTGCTCAATATCCAGGATCGCGCCGCCAATACTATACACATAACCATTACAGGTTTCGGTCACGCCGTGGTAGAACAAAAGCCACCCCTCGCTGGTCTCAATCGGCGCCGCGCCGCCGCCGATCTTGACATTCTGCCACCACTCTTCGCCTTTTCCCATCACATGCCGATGCTTTCCCCAGTACACCATATCTGCGCTTTCCGAGATGAAGATATCCCCAAAAGGCGTATGCCCGCTGTCGCTTGGCCGCGACAGCATCAGGAACTTGCCGTTCACCTTTCTTGGAAACAGCACGGCATTTCTGTTAAACGGAAGAAACGGATTCTCAATTCTGGTAAATGTTTTAAAATCCTGTGTCCCGGCAACGCCTATGGACGCGCCGTAAAAGTCCTGGCACCAGATTATATAATAAGTATCTTCCACTTTTACCAGTCTTGGATCATACGCATATTTCGGCATAAAGTCATTTCCCGCTTCATCCTGAAACGGAATCTTTTCTTTATCAAACTCCCAGCAAACGCCATCCTTACTCCTTCCAAGATAGATATATGGGATCCCGTTGGTCTGCTCGCCCCGGAATACACCGATAAATTCTCCTTCGTAAGGCATCACCGCACTGTTGAAGATACGCGCCACTCCTTTTGCCGGATTACGTCCGATCACAGGATTGTCGCTATACCGCCATAACGGCATCCCGCTTCTCTCATCCAAAGGCCGTTCCTGCCATGGCATATTCGGGACTGCCTCCCCTATTATCTTAACATTGTTCATATTAATCTCCTTCATTTTGTCCTGATATCATCTAACCCTTCACAGCCCCTGCCGCCAGTCCGCCGTAGATCTGCTTCTGGCAGAGAATGAATACGATCAGGGCAGGCACCATTGTAATAATTACTCCTGCACAGATATAATTGTACTGATTTCCAAGCGGTCCCGTAAACTTGAACAGGGAAGTCGCAACCGTAACCAGTCTGTTCTTATCCTGCAGATACAGGTTCGCCGTATAATATTCGTTGTAAACTCCAACGCCTTTCAGAATCATTACCGTAACGATCGCCGGTTTTAACAGCGGGAACAGGATCCGAAAGAACACGCCAAAGTAGGTACATCCATCCATGATCGCCGACTCATCAAGCGAGTCCGGAATATTTTCAAAAAACTGGATAAAGATATAGATGGATATAATGTCTGTTCCGCACATCATAATGATGTATCCCGGCAAAAAGTTAATCCATCCCAGGCTGTACATGATCTGATATACAGATACCTGCATCGCGATACCCGGCAGCAATGACGCAAACAGGAACATATTCCTTACCAGTCCATTCCCCTTGAATTTAAAACGGCTCAGTACATATGCCAGCATGGAGCCGGTCATAATAGAGCCTGCCAATACGCATACCAGGATAATGATTGAATTTCTGAACGCGACTCCCATATTTGCCTGGGACCAAGCCTGTATAAAGTTTTCAAAATAAGCCCAGCTCTGCGGAAGCGCCATTACATTCGTGGACGCATACTCTTCCGGCGTCTTAAATGCAGTAATTACGCAGACTACAATAGGAAGCACAGACACAAATGCGCCAAAAATCAGAGTAATGTACTTTAAAACTGCTATTATCGATCTCTTTGCTTTTAACATTACCGTGTACCTCCTTTTCCCGCCATCGCCATACGTTTCTTACGTTTTCTGATCTCCCTGATCGATTCTGTATCACCGATGCCAAAGTAATATTTCTCAATTCCCTTTTGTATCAGCGTTGCGATCATGATCAATATCAGCAATACGACTGCCATCGCAGATGCCAGGCCTACCTTCTGGCTCTCATGCGCCAGCTTGTTCATGATCACAAAATAAGTTCCTGTTCCAAAATCACCGCCTGTAATAACATATGGAGGTTCAAATACACTTAAGGAGCCGGTGATCGAAAGAATCATATTCAGCACAATGATCGTCTTAATGTTGGGCAGGATGATGTATATGAATTTCTGGAAACTATTTGCCCCGTCAATATCGCCGGCCTCATAAAGAGACGCGTCTACTGACATGATCGCACCGATAAACATGACCATTCCCTGTCCCATATACCTCCATACAGAAGTTGCCGCAACTGAAATATTATTGATACTTGTATCTTTCAGCCAATAGGGAAGCTGTTCTAAGTTAAATCCGCACCACTGGAGTACCGTATCAAGTACGAACCCTCTGGTATAGAAAAATTTAAAGATGAAACCTACTGCAATTCCACATACCAGATACGGGAAAAACATGAGTCCTTTGAACACTCCGCTTCCCTTTACTTTGAAGCTTAAGACGGATGCAAAATATAATGCAAGCGCAAGCTGTACAAAGGATGCCACAATATAATACAAGCTCAGCTTCAACGCCTGAAAACAATCTTTTCTCGTAAATACTTCTATATAATTCTGCAATCCTACAAATTCTCTGTCACCGATATATTTCATATCATAAAAACTGAATCCGATCATCTTGAAAAACGGTATATAGGTAAAAACAACGAGCAGCGCTACCGGCACCAGCATAAACGCGAAGATGCAGAGCTTTCTGTTTACCTTGCCCGACTGTACCCACGCTTTCAGGCTCTTTTTTTCTTTCATCAATCCCACTCCTTTCCTGCGGGGGAATGGCTGACCTCTTCCCCCGCTTTTTCCTCTAGTATTCTACACCGTTTGATTCCTGAGCTGCCGTCCACTTCTCATTCCATTCGTCTGCCATTTCTTCCATTGTCTTTGTACCCGATACTGCTTCCTCTACAACCTCTGTCGCAATCGCTCCTGATACATTTACTCCAAGTTCAGAATCATTGTTAACATCATTAAAAAGATTCTCTTCTCCTTCTTCTGCCGGATTATTTACCACAAGCTCGATTCCGTCTAATGCTTTTAAAGCCTCCGGATATTCATCGCCGATCACTACGGAAAGTCCTCCCTCTCCCTGCGCAAATCCGGATTCCTCTACCAGCCACTTTATGTAACACATCGCTGCAATCTGATTATCCTTAGAGCTGTTGCAGTTAATACCATAGTTGTAATCAGGACCTGCCGCCGCATACTGTTTTCCGTCAACCGTGATCGGGAATGTCATATAACCAATATCATCTGCATGATCTCCTGCCTGCTGCATCTGTATAACGGACCATGAACCAAGTACCATACACCCGATTTCACCATTATTCAGCTTTCCTTTACTTCCTTCCCAATCTGTGGTGGTCGGATCTTCTTCTGTAAGGCCTCTCTTTACCGCCTCATAAAGCGTATTATACACTGCATACGGACCGGTTCCGTCTCCTCTGTCCGCAAACGGATCCTTGCCTTTTGTCAGTCCTGTATTCGCAAAATCCGGATCTCCTGTCGCGCCGCCGTCAATCACCGCATCCCATGCCGTCATGGTCCAGCTTGCGGCAAAATTAGTATATAACGGAATCGCATCCGTCTTATCCTTGATCGCCTGAAGCGCCTCCAGAAATTCATCCGGTGTTTTCGGCAGTTCTTTCACACCTGCATCCTCGAATACCTTCTTGTTATAGATCACACCCTGGACGTTCGCCATAGAAGGAAGACCGTATACCGTATCCTGGTATGAATAATTGTTCAGCATGTTTTCTTCATAGGTTTTTGCAAGCGTTGCTTTCTCACCCAGCACTGTAAAATAATTTCCCAATTCATCTTTGTCAACTGTCGTCGGAATCATACAGATATCTCCCCAGTCCCCTGTGGTAAGACGAGTTGTGATGTCATCTGCATATGCCGTGATCCCTTCATATTCGATATTGACATTTGGATACATTTTCTGGAATTCTTCGATGTATCCCTGAAAAGTAGTATCCACAACGTCCGTCTTATGCGTCAAAAACTTAAGATCTGCCTCAATATCTGTGTAATCCTCTCCCAACGTAATCTGATCGATCGTCACATCCATCTCCTGCTTTTCCACCTGCTTTTTTTGTCCGCATGCGCCTAATGACATGATCATTACCGCCGCCAGTGATGCCGGAAGCATCCTTTTTAAAACTTTGTTTTTCATACTTTCTCTCCTTTTATTTTTATTTTAAGGCTGCAATGCCTTAATATCTTGTGACGGAAAGACACCGGTTTTAACGCCTTCCTTTTTCTCCTGTTCTACGCTGAGTAATCATATGAAGTTTATTTATTTTTATTAATCTATTTAGATTAATTTAACTATACATCAATTAATTTTATTGGTCAATATATTTTTACCCCATTAATTCATTTTTGCTATATTATACAATTTTACATTGTGTTTTTTGTGTATATTGCCCTTATTTCTTACTTTTTCCACATAATTTTAAACTAATTTATAGTTAATAAATATATTTATTTGTTAATTTATCTTTTCATTTGCTGATAACAGGGAAGAAAATCCGCAAAAAAATAGGCTGCTGCGAAATATAGTTTATATTTCGCAGCAGCCTCGGCTCGCTACAGCCTTCTCTTCAATTATTCTGCAATACTACGGCTCCTCACCGTCTTCTTTTCAACTATTTTACCAGTTACAATCTGAACTCCCTCTACATATTTCTGGTGCTTCATCTTCTTGATCAGGGATTTCACGCAAGCCTCCGCCATCTGTTCCATGTCGACACTGTACGACGTAATCCTGTCTGCGTCCATTCCCCCTCCAACCGGAAGAAAATCATCAAACCCAACCACAGACACATCTTCCGGAACAGAATACCCCATCTCTTCCAAATCCTGGATTACAATCTGCGCCGTATAATCACAGTTGCATACATAGGCGTCCAGCTCTTTTCTTCCGTATAATATCTTATCGCCGACTTTTCCATACTGACTGCGGTCAGAAATTTCCCACTTGCTTTCGAACTCTATATGGTTTTCCCTCAGGGCTTTCCGATATCCCCAAAACCGGTCTGCAATGCTGTCTGTGGCCTCTATGTTTCCGACGAACCCGATCTTTCTGTGTCCATTCCTGATCAAATAGTCTGTCAGCAGATAGGTCCCGTAATATCCGTCAGAAATCACCGTATCAAGTGCGACGGACGGCATATAAGTATCGAGAAAAAAGACCGGAAGCTCTGACTGTTCGACCATTTTACGAATGTAATTCTCATCCATCTGCCCCATAAAGATCAATCCGTCAACTTTTCCATCCCGTAACACTTTGGGAATATTCATTTCCTGTTCATCTTCTTTGCGGAGCAGTTCCAGAATCCCATAATATTTATTATCATACAGAGCTTTTACAACCTTCTCATACAACTGTCCGTAGAACGAAAGCGAATATCCGTAATAATTCTCAGGAATGATCACTCCTATGTTCCCTGTTTCTGTAACTGCCGCCTTACTCGATTGACTTGCCGTATACCCCATACGGTCGGCTACTTGTTTGATCCTGATCCTAAGTTCATCACTTACTCCTGGTTTTCCTGACAAAGCCTTGGAAACTGCAACATTACTTACTCCGACTTTTGCCGCTATATCTGCCAAAGTCACATCCTTAGCCATATATTTCCCTCTTTCCAATAAATCTAACTATGTTTAATTAATCTTGTTTAATTAAATTTCATAATACAGGAAACTTGTGGGATTGTCAATGAATCTGCGGAATCATATCGTGTTCATCTTTTTTACCGCCTTTGGAAATCCTGCTTTCCAAGCTCGTTTCCTTTTCATTTCCACAAAGTTCACAAAAACCGTTAATTTATGTAAATCCCATCTCATATGCAATACATACGCTTGCTATCAGCATACAATAGTGCTATAATAATCACAATCCAAATACGAAAGGAGAAATATCTATGGCACTGGCAACCTTAACCGCAAGGGTAGACGAAAAAGACAAGGTCAGCTTTGACACTTTCTGTTCCAATGTCGGCCTGAATACTTCTACCGCAATTAATCTGTTTGTGAAAGCAGTTTTACGCGAGAACCGAATCCCGTTTGAAATCGCCCAGACTACCGACCCATTCTTCTCCGAGACGAACATGGCATATGTGAAGAAATCTGTCCAGGAATTAAAAGCCGGGAAAGGCACCGCCCATGAACTGATCGAGGTGGACGATGAGTGAAAAAATATGGTCAGACGATGCCTGGGAAGATTACCTCTACTGGCAGACTCAGGATAAAAAAACACTAAAGCGAATCAACCAGCTCATCCGGGATATCGAGCGGAACGGCTGTATACAGGGAATCGGAAAACCCGAACCCCTCTCCGGCGACCTGCAGGGCGAATACAGCCGCCGCATCAACGAAAAAGACCGGCTCGTCTACCATATGGAAGACGGGCGGCTCTATATCGCCCACTGCCGAGGCCACTATGGAGATAAATAACCCGCGCCAATCCCCGCCTATATCCGAGACGGGGATTTTACTTCCAACTATTTGTCAAGATTATCTGGCCCAAAACCAAGCGGGAGCAGTTCTTCCAATGTATACTCCACTTGCCTGTCCTCTCCGTTTGCCAAAACGATCTTGAATGTCTTTGGATTACAGAATTCCATCATTACCTGACGGCAGACGCCGCACGGAGCACACAGTGTATTCCCGTCTGTTCCTTCCATTCCGCCTACAACAGCAATCTTGGCAAATTCTCTTTCTCCTTCATACACTGCCCGGAAGAATGCGGTTCTCTCCGCACAGTTTGTCGGTCCATACGCGGCGTTTTCAATGTTGCATCCATGATAGATTTTTCCGCTTTTCGTTAGAAGGGCAGCTCCCACACTATGATGTGAATAGGGTACATATGCGCGTTCTCTGGCCTTTTTTGCTTCTGTAATTAATTCTGCGTTCGTCATCTTATAATCCTCCAATCAAATCTAATAACCCAAACCGTCGTCAGTATTTTGTATAATTTTAATTAATCTGCTTGTTCCAAGCCTTTCTGCTCCAAGGCTTATAAATTTCTCTGCATCGTCAAGCGTAGCGATTCCGCCCGCCGCTTTTACTTTCACGTCTTTGCCGATATGAGATTTCATAAGCTCCACATCGTCAAATGTCGCTCCCGCTGTGGAAAATCCTGTAGAAGTTTTGATGTATTCGGCTCCTGCTGCCGTAACGATCTCACACATTTTGATTTTTTCTTCTTCTGTAAGAAGACATGTCTCAATAATAACTTTTAAGATTTTCCCGCCGCACGCTTCATGAACCTGACGAATCTCGTCTTCTACTTCCTGATATTTTTTATCTTTTAAGAGACCGATATTAATGACCATATCAATCTCCTCGGCGCCGTTCTCAATCGCGTCTTTTGCTTCAAAGACTTTTACCGCCGTTGTACTGTATCCGTTAGGAAATCCGATCACTGTACAGATCGGTAATTTCCCGTCTACATATTCCGACGCCTGCTTTACATACGACGCCGGAATACATGCAGACGCCGTCTTATATTCCATTCCCTCGTCCAAGATCCGGCGAATATCTTCCCACGCAGCCGTCTGTCCGAGCAATGTATGGTCCAGACGCTTTAATATCTCCTTCTTATCCATCGTCCAACTCCTCCTTTTATTTATACCAACTGATCAAGAAGAGAACTTCCTATTGTATTCTCCGGCATTTCTACACCGAAGTTGTCTGCAACCGTAGCTCCGATCACAGCGAAAGTCTGAGCCTCTTCTAATTCACCATTATCTCTCATAGCGGGAGAATATGCAAGGAAAGGAACTTTTTCTCTTGTATGATCTGTTCCCGTATGAGTAGGATCATTACCATGGTCGGCCGTTATGATCAATAAGTCGTCTTCTTTTAGAAGATTCAGCAATTCTCCCAGCTTCTCGTCGAATCTTTCCAGTTCATCAGCATACCCCTGCACATTACGCCTATGTCCCCACAATGCATCGAAATCCACCAGGTTCACAAAGCAGAGTCCCTCAAAATCTCTTTTTGCGATTTCAATTGTCTGCTCCATCCCATGCACGGAGCTCTTCGATTTATTTGATTCTGTAATTCCTTCTCCATCAAAAATATCGAAAATCTTCCCTACGGAGATCACGTCAAATCCGGCGTCTTTTAATGCATTGAGTGCCGTTCTTCCGTATGGTTTCAACGCATAGTCATGACGGTTGCTCGTTCTCTTAAACTCGCCTTTTCTCTTGCCGACATAAGGCCTGGCAATGACACGTCCGACTTTCCATTCGTCTTTCATAGTGATTTCTCTTGCAATTTCACAGCAGCGATACAGTTCTTCAAGCCCAAAAGTCTCCTCATTCCCGCAGATCTGAAGTACAGAATCCGCAGATGTGTAGACAATCATATGCCCCTCAGCAATCTCTTCCTCTGCAAGCTCATCTAAGATCTCCGTTCCGCTGGCGCTTTTATTGCCGATGATTACGCGGCCTGTCCTTTTTGACAGTTCCTCCAATAGTTCCTCTGGAAATCCTGTTTCTGTAAATGTTCGGAACGGCTTCGTAATATGAAGTCCCATCATCTCCCAGTGGCCTGTCATGGTATCTTTTCCGGTACTTGCCTCATTTAATTTCGTATAATATCCCATGGGTCGGGAAACCGGCGCCACCTGCTTTAATCCGTGCAAATTCGCTATTCCAAGCTTCTGCAGATTTGGAATCTTAAATTCTCCGACATTCTGGGAAATATGCCCCAGCGTATCTGTATTGGCGTCTCCATAATCCGGCGCGTCATTTAATGCGCCTACCCCCAGGGAATCTACTACGATAATAAAAATTCTGTTATATTTTTGTTTACCCATGCTGTCTGCCCCTCCTTAGAACAGCGCGACAATACCGCAGATCATTGCACTCAGGATGCTCACCAACATTCCGCCAAGCATCGCTCTTAATACTAATCTTGAAAGCGTTCCTCTTTTATCAGGACATAGAACCCCGATACCTCCTACACAGATACCCATACTTGATACATTCGCAAAACCTGCGATAGAGATAGACGCAATCATTGCAAATCTTGGATCTAAGCTTTCGATAAATGTCCCCAGATTGCCAAATGCGACGAATTCGTTTAACGCTAATTTCTGTCCCAATAACATGCCTTCCTGCAGGATATTCTCTGCATCAAGTCCCATAAGGAATCCAAACGGCGCAAATACATAAGAGAATATCGTTTCGAGATCCAGACGGACAACTCCTAAAATAAGGTTGATAAGCGCAACAAGGCCAAGTACGGCAATCAATGACGATGCGATTCCGACAATCATTGACATACCTGTAGAAGCTCCGCCCACTACGGCGTCAATGACATTCGAATTTGAGCCTTTATTATCCATTTTCACATCATCAATGGATAACGCCTCCTGTGTCTCCGGCAAAATCATTTTCGCTACCAGGATACTTCCAACCGGTACAAGTACACTTGCGATCAAGAGATATTCCATAGGAATACCGCAGGCGGCATAGCCTGCCAGAATAGACACCTCCATGCTCCCCATGCCTGATACAAGAATTACCATGATTTCACTATCTGTCATTTTACCGATGTATTTGCTCACCAGCACAGGACTGCTTGTCTGTCCAAGAAACATATTGGCAACAGCCACAAAACTTTCTACCGCCGTTGTCCCCATCAATTTTCCAACCGCTTTACCAAGCCATTTTACAACAAATCCAAGCGCTCCTACATAGTATAACAATTCAACTAACGCGGAAACAAATACAACGCCGCCTAACGACTGAACAAAGAACACACTCATCTTTGAGCTGTCTGCAAGATCGCCGAATACGAACGACAGACCGTCTCTGCCGCAGCCGACAACCGCTGTAACGCCGTCTGACAAAACGGAAACTACCTTCTGTCCCAGCGGTATTTTAATAATGATAATGGCAAGAACAAACTGAACAATAACTGCTTTTAAAACGATCTTCCAGTTAATGGCTTTGCGGTTCCACGATAACAGCCAGAGAAGACCTAAAACTACTGCAATACCGAGTAAACTTAATACGAGCCGCATATCGCTCTTTCCTCCTATGTATTATTTCTCTTTATCCTCTTTTATTAAGTTTCTGATGCCCTCCACTGCAACTTTGATCGCAATCTCCGTATCATGGACGATCGGGTTATCCATACCCAACGCATTTCTTTCCTGATTGCCGACTACCAGGAAATTAGAACCGCAGCGTACTCTTAGATGACTTGCCGCGATAAATAACGCTGCCGATTCCATCTCTGATGCCTTACAGCCCATCCGTTTCCAAGCTTCCCATTTGTTTAAAAGTTCATAGCTTACAGGCATTCTTTCCGGTTCATGCTGTCCGTAAAATGCATCCTTACACTGAACAACGCCTGTATGGAACGGCACATCTAAGGCTTTGCACGCCTTTACCAGTGCATTCGCAACTTCAAAATCCGCGACCGCCGGATATTCGATCGGCGCATATTCACGGCTTGTACCTTCCATTCTGACCGCGCCTGTCGAAACTACGACGTCTCCGCCTTTCACTTCAAGGTCAATCCCTCCGCATGTCCCCACACGGATAAATGTATCCGCGCCGCAAAGTACTAATTCTTCCAATGCGATAGATGCGGATGGGCCGCCGATACCGGTAGATGTGACGCTTACCTTCTCTCCGTCTAAGTATCCCGTATAAGTGATATACTCCCTGCTGTCGGCTACTAACTGTGCATTTTCAAAATGCTTTGCGATCTTGGCGCATCTTTTTGGATCTCCTGGTAAAATCACATACCGCCCCACATCGCCGGGCCTGATCTGTAAATGATACTGTAATCCCACTTCTCCTGAATAATTTTGCATGACTGCTCCTCCTTGTAAATATAATTTTTATGCAAAGCAACGTATAACAAATTGCTATACTTCTAATCGTCTTCCGAAAGAATCTGCGATAGATTTTCTTTCATTCGGTCGTACTGTTCTTTATGAATCACAATCCGGCTGCCTTGTTTTGTAATGAATCCGTCCTTTTCAAGTTTTTGTATGGATCTGGTAATGGTCTTCACGCTCAGTCCCGAATAATCAGACAATTCCTGTCTGTCATTATCCAGTCTTAATACTCCGTTCACTGCAAATTTTTTATACCTGTTGGTAAACAGCATCACCAGCCTGTCCGAGCCCTGCAAAAACAAAAAAGCCCTGATACTGCGCGCCTGCTCTAAAAGATATTCGCCCATCAGCTTCGATTCATGCCTTAATGCAAGAATATCTGTTTTCATCCACTTGGCGAACTGTGCCTTGGGAATCTTTAATACGGTACAGTCTGTCACCGTCTGCAAGGACGTCTGGTATTTATCTAAGTCCATAATCACTTCCATGCCTCCGTAAGCGTAGACGTTTGTAAACAGTATAAAATCAAATTTGATACCATAAATCCTGTAATCCGTCGCTTTAATCAGTCCATCGCCTATAAAATAAATAGCCTCCACCAAAGTTCCCTCTCTGATAAATATTCTCCCTTTTTCCATCTTTTCAATCGAAAAACTGTCGAGAAGCCAAAGCGGCGCATTTTTAAAATAAGTATAGAACTGCTCGCGCCTCTTTTTGTCGATTTTTTTTAGAAACGGTAATACTCTGTCTAAATGATTGTCGCCCATACTCTTTTCCTCGCATTTCCTTATGCTTTGTTCGATTCACTTTGCGGCATGACTACTTGTTGAATTACCTTTACTGTATGTTATAAGTGGATTCTAAACCATGTCTTTACCTATTGGAAGGACATATGTCCCTTTTGGAAACTTTTTCTTCATTTGTTGTATTTTCAATATCAAAATTTATTTCGATAAAATCTTTACTTTACCAATCCAGTGTGCTACAATAAGTGCGAAGTTGCCACCGGGTAACGAAATGCGAAAGCATTCGGTACACATCGATAGGTCTTAGGAGATGTGTATACGGATGCTTATTTTTTTAGGAGGATTCTTATGAAAAAATGCAAATCTCTACTTTTTTATTTTTCAAAGGGGGAAATTATTCTATGGTGCTTATCCATAATGCTGATTATTATTTCCTTTTTGGTTTTTGACAGAGAGAACTATCTGACACTCACAGCATCGGTGATCGGGGCTACCGCTTTGATCTTTAATGCCAAAGGGAATCCCGCCGGCCAGTTATTGACTGTTGTTTTCAGTATTTTATACGGCATCATATCCTTCACGTTTGCATACTACGGAGAAATGATAACATATCTTGGTATGACGGCGCCTATGGCTGTCTTTGCTTTCCTATCATGGCTTCACAATCCCTATGGAGGAAACAGGGCAGAGGTCAAAGTCAACCGTCTGAAAGAAAAAGAACCCGTTTTCATGCTTGCACTTACCGCCGTTATTACCTTTATTTTCTATTTTATTTTGAAATCTTTTAATACGGCAAATCTGATACCAAGTACGCTGTCTGTTACAACGAGCTTCCTCGCCGTTTATCTGACTTTTCGGCGGAGCGCCTATTTTGCGCTTGCCTACGCTGCCAATGATATTGTATTGATTGTTTTATGGACACTGGCTGTCCTGTCGGATATTTCTTACTTATCAGTTATCGTTTGCTTCATTATGTTCTTAGTGAATGATATGTATGGATATATCAGCTGGACTAAAATGCAAAAAAGGCAAGCTTCCGGATAAATCCGAAACCCAAAAAAGACACCAAAAATCCTTTTTGAATCTTTGATGTCTTTCCGTCCTTTGCAGGCTGGTTTACAAGATAACAGTACACCGATATTTTTAAACCACGTCTCCGGCTTTCTGTTTCCCATTCTGTGCCATAACACCTGCAAGGGCGTGCGGGATATACAATTCCTCCAAATAATCCGTTTCTTCCTGTGTAAGTTCCAGCTCCACGGCTTTGACCGCTCCGTCAATGTTGGACTTCTTCGTCACTCCCATAACGGGAGCCGTAACCTTCCTAAGCAGCCATGCAAGGGAAATCTCCGTCATGCGTACATTTTTACTTTCTGCCAGTTCCTTAACCCTTTCGATAATACTTGCATCCGCATCTTGAGACTTGTCATATTTGAACCTCGCATACGCATCCAGTTCGAGCCGTTTTGTCGTTTCACCAGCCGGTCGGCAGAGCCTGCCGGAAGCCAAGGGGCTGTACGGAGTCAGTGCAATACCCTGATCTTCACAGAACGGTATCATCTCCCGTTCCTCCTCACGGGCGATCAGATTGTAATGTCCCTGAACAGAGATAAATTCAGCAAAACCCTTCTCCCTTGCATAAAAGTTTGCCTTGGCAAGCTGCCACGCATAGCAGTTGGAAATACCGACATATCTTGTCTTTCCCGCTTTCACTGCGTTATTCAGTCCCTCGATGATATCCTCCATTGGTGTGTGGTAATCCCACATGTGGTAGATATAGAGGTCAACATAATCCAGTCCAAGGCGTTTTAAGCTCCTGTCGAGACAGTCCGCCACATGCGCCTGTCCAGACACATTTCTGTCAAGTTCCTCCTGCGACCTCGGCAGGAATTTTGTCGCAACAATATAATCATCACGCTTTGCAAAATCCTTGAGAGCCTTGCCGAGAACTTCTTCGCTATTGCCTTCCTGATAAGACATGGCAGTATCAAAGAAGTTGATCCCCTGATCCAGCGCATAACAAATAATCTCCCTGCTTTCTTCCTCCGGAACAGCCCACTTGTTCATGCCCTTTGAAGGATTGCCGATACCCATGCACCCCATGCAGATACGCGAGACATTCAAATCTGATTTTCCAAGTTTTGTATATATCATTATGTACCTCCACGCCTTCTGATTTGCCGTTCTCTCCCGGCAACAAAATTATACCTCATTTATTCGCAAATTTCCATACACAGTAACATCCTATTTCCAAGCACAGAAAAAGCATATCCGCCGTCGCTTCTCCTTTCCGGTGAATCCAGAAAAGGTTTCTTCCTTAAAAATATGATGTTCAGCTTCATTGCCATAGACCTGGTTTATTTCCTGTCATTGATTTATTGAATTGATTTTCCAAGCTCGTAGGCTTTTTGAAGTTCTGGTTTCCCTTCAATGTCACCTACATCCCCATTCCCTCCGGCAAGGACAGCCCCAAGGTTTTCCCATTTCAGATGCTCCATCAAATGGTCATAGTAAAGGAGCACATCTTCAAAACCATTTCCTTCTGCAGCCATAAGCAATACAGAAGCCCTGCCATGTCCTCGCAGGAGATTCCCATCGCCTTCCTCTAATGCAAACAGGCGGTCGATAGCCGTTCTGATCTGGCCGCTCATATTCCAGTAATACAACGGCGTGGCGAGTACGATCACATCACATTCTTTCACTGCCGGATAAATTTTATCCATATCATCTCTTTGGACACAGGGGCATTCCCTGCTGCTATGGCCGCCAAAGCATCCCTTACACCCATGGATATCCATACCGTCAAGGAAAAATTCCGTAACTGCATTTCCCGCTTCTTTTGCGCCTTTCGTAAATTGTGCTGTCAAAGCTGCAGTATTCCCCGCTTTTCTGGGACTTCCATTCAGAATCACAATCTGCTTACTCATATTCCCCTCCTTAAATCTTGTCAGCTAAAGCCGCCGCCTTTTTGCAGCCATCCGTCTTGTCAATATCACCCACATTCAGAACACCGGGAATCAGAACCTCGCCTACCATCTTCCATTTGTTCAAA
>Ga0137308_100423_pt1 | contig 71905 bp, 45 predicted proteins | sample Inofrocosms_June_FD_97181 | JGI IMG/M metagenome (GOLD analysis project Ga0137308, IMG submission 97181) | Mouse cecal microbial communities from Vienna, Austria - N-Acetylneuraminic and N-Acetylglucosamine D2O microcosms_June | ecosystem: Host-associated > Mammals > Digestive system > Large... | reverse complement strand
CTCCGCTCTTCACATGGCCTTCCAGGATCTCCTCAGCCAGCCGGTCCTCCAGGTGGGTCTGGATGGCGCGGCGCAGAGGTCTTGCGCCGTACTTCTCGTCGTAGCCCTTCTCCACAAGAAAAGCCCTGGCGGCATCTGTCACATCCAGTCTCAGATCCATCTGGCGGGCGGTCCGCTTCATGATGGCCCCCAGCATGATGGAGACGATCTCCTTCATATTCTCCTGGTTAAGGGGATGGAAGACCATGATCTCGTCAATCCGGTTGAGAAACTCCGGCTTGAACAGACGCTTTACCTCCTCCATGACCCGGTCCTTCATGAATTTGTACTGCTCCTTCTCATCATTGGAAGAAGCAAAGCCCAGCCGCCTGGGAGATATGATATTCTCTGCGCCGGCATTGGAGGTCATGATCAGGATGGTATTCTTAAAGTCGATCTTCCTTCCCTGGGCATCGGTGATATGGCCGTCATCCAGAACCTGCAGAAGGATATTAAACACATCAGGATGTGCCTTCTCAATCTCATCAAACAAGATCACAGAATAAGGGTTGCGGCGTACCTTTTCACTGAGCTGGCCTCCCTCTTCATAACCCACGTATCCTGGCGGGGATCCGATCATCTTGGATACGCTGTGCTTTTCCATATATTCGGACATATCGACCCGGATCAGGGCGCTCTCTGTGCCGAACATGGCTTCTGCCAGAGCCTTGCACAGCTCGGTCTTGCCCACGCCTGTAGGCCCAAGGAACAAGAAGGAGCCGATGGGACGTTTGGGATCCTTAAGACCCACACGGCCCCGGCGGATGGCCCGTGCCACCGCCGTGACAGCCTCCTCCTGACCTACCACCCGTTCATGTAGGATGGATTCCAGCTTCTTAAGGCGCTCGGTCTCCTCCTCTTCCAGCTTACGCACCGGGATCTTGGTCCAGCCGGATACCACGTCCGCGATCTCTCCCTCACCCACTACCAGCTTCCGTGAGGTCTTCTCCTTCTGCCATCTGGCGCGGACCTTCTCAATCTTCTCCCGTTTCTTCTCCTGCCTGCGCTTCAGCTCTCCGGCCCGCTCATAGGCCTCCGCCCTGATGGCATTCTCCTTCTGTTTCTCAAGACTGGCAATATCTTCTTCCAGCTCCCGGATCTCCCCAGGCTCCATATAGGTAGTAAGACGCACCTTGGAGGAGGCCTCATCCACCAGGTCAATAGCCTTATCCGGCAGGAAACGGTCGTTGATATAACGGGCGGACAGACGGACTGCCGCTGTCAGGGCATCATCCGTGATAGTCACCTTATGGTGCTCCTCATACTTTGGACGCAGGCCCTTGAGGATACTGATAGACAGCTCCTCACCCGGCTCTTCCACAGTCACCGGCTGGAAACGGCGCTCCAGGGCTGCATCCTTCTCGATATACTTCCGGTATTCATTGATGGTGGTGGCGCCGATCAGCTGGATCTCGCCGCGGGCCAGGGACGGCTTTAAGATGTTGGCAGCATCCAGGGCGCCTTCTGCGCCGCCTGCGCCAATGATGGTGTGGATCTCGTCGATAAACAGCAGCACGTCGCCGTTCTCCTTCACCTCCGAAAGCACTCTCTTGATCCGCTCTTCAAACTCTCCCCGGTATTTGGAGCCTGCTACCATCCCGGACATGTCCAGGGTCACTACCCGTTTGTCCGCAATGATCTCCGGCACCTCCCCGGACGCGATAAGCTGGGCCAGCCCCTCCACCACTGCTGTCTTGCCTACTCCTGGCTCTCCGATCAGGCAGGGATTGTTCTTGGTGCGCCGGCTCAGGATCTGGATCACCCGCTGGATCTCCGATTCCCTGCCTATAACCGGATCCAGCTTTCCGTCCCTTGCCTGGGCCGTCAGATCCCGGCTGAAATTGTCCAGCACCGGGGTGCCGGCCTTGCCCCGGACTGCCTTCCCGGCGTGAAGCTCCTCCCGTCCGGCAGGCACATCCTCCCCCATGGCAGACAGCACCTCCAGATACAGTTTCTGGATGCTGACGCCCAGGGTATTGAGAAGGCGGGCTGCCACACAGTCGCTCTCCCGGATCATAGAGATCAGGATATGCTCGGTTCCGATCAGCGGAGCCTTGAACCGCACGGCCTCCCGGTAGCTGTTCTCCAGCACCCGTCTGGCACTGGGACTGTAGCCACCCTGCTCCGCCATGCGTACTGGCTGGTTGGGGGATATTAGCTGGCTCACCAGCTCCACCACCTTATCAGCCCGGACTCCGCTGGCCTCCAGCACCTTGCCGGCGACCCCTTCCTCCTCCTGGATCAGTCCTATAAGCAGATGCTCAGTACCCACATAGCTGTGGCCCAGGCTCTCCGCCGCATCGGCGGCAAGGCTGATCGCCTCCCTCGCCGCTTCTGTAAAACGATCGATCATCGCCAGATTCCTCCTTCAATGTCCTAATGTACCCCGGCTGTTTCTGAACCGGTACCTTATTTCAGCTCCGGCAGTTCTGCCCTCAGATAGGATGCTCTGGCCGCGTCCAGCTCCTCCTTGCCCAGAGGCCTGTCTGACAGCTTCTGCAGATTGGCCGGCTGGATCCCCAGCATCAGCCGGTAGACCGGGCAGGGTTCCCTGGTCTCCAGGATCCCGTCAGATATCCCTGACATCAGCTGGGACAGAAGCAGCATAGCGTCCTTTGCAGAAAGACGTCTTGCATACTTTAACACACCATAGGCCTTGAAGGCCTCGTCCTCGCATTCCAGCCTGTGTTTCTGCAGAGCCATGGAGCGCACCTGATTCTCCTGGTTCAAAAGCTGGGCAGCCACCCGGCCCACCAGATCCACGATCTCCTTCTCCGTAAGTCCCAGGGTCTTCTGGTTGGATACCTGGAACAAAGCTCCGTAATTGTCGCCGCCCTCTCCGTACACTCCCTTGACAGACGCGCCGAAACGTCCCATCTCCGAGACCAGCCCTGAGAACTTCTTGCCAAGGGAAAGACTGGGGAGGTGCAGAACCACCGAGGCCCGCATACCGGTCCCCATGTTGGTGGGGAAGGAGGTCAGATAGCCATACTTCTTGTCAAATGCATAGGAAAACCGCTCATTGATATAATCATCCAGCTTATCCGCCTGCTTCCACAATGCCTCCAGGTTCAGCCCCGGAGACAAAAGCTGAAGGCGTATATGGTCCGTGCCGTTGAGGACGATGCTGGTATCCTCCTCCTCAGACAGAATCACCTTCGCCGGCATCTTCAGGGAAGCAATGGTCGAATTGAAAATACGCCGCTCCCGGAGAGCCTTCCGGTCCAGCTCGCTAAGCTCATCCAGAAAGGCATACTCATATTTTTTCCCGTCAAAACTGCCCAGATCCCGCAGACCCTGCTCCAGCCGGCGAACCATCTCCATACTCTCCTTCTGGGTCAGCCTGGATGGAAACGCATACTGGTCCCAGTTCCGGACCAGCCGGACCCGGCTGCTGATGGCGCCCGGATATTCCTTATCTACATATTCAAACCACTTCATGTCGTCTCCTGTTCCTTTCTCAGGCTTCTGATCTGGTCCCTGTAGCTGGCAGCCATCTCATACTCCTCCTTGGCGATGGCTTCCTTAAGCTTCGCCTCCAGGATACGGAGCTGCTCTTTTGGCTCTGCCTGCTGTCCCTTTGCCTGGTCCTGGCCATCCTCCCCGGAAAGGGCGCCCACGGAAAATCTGTCCGGATCCTTGTGAAAATGGTATCTGGGTATCTTCCCCTTATGGGTATCGCTTCCCTGGAGCTGTTTGATATTATCACTGATCAGAATATCAAACACTCCATAACAGTCCCCGCAGCCAAACCGGCTGTTCTTGATGAACTCCTCATAACTGGTGCCGCAGGTAGGGCAGATGACCTGGTGGGTCTTCTGGTGCTCCTGGCTCTCTCCCACCCCCAGAAGGCCTGACAAAAGCTTCCCCAGAGGGAAATCACTGTCAAAAATAGCGGAATAAGGGCCAAAATCCAGTTCCTTGGCACACTGGGCACAGAAATTGTGCTCTGTCTTCACTCCGTTGATCACTTCGGTATACTGGATATTGGCCTCCCTGATCTTACAACGTTCACACAGCATAACAATCCTCCGACAGACTTTTCTCTTGTTGCCACTCACAGTACAGCTGTGAGCCGCAATTTTTGTTTCCTGCTTCCAGCAGCCCAGATCTTCAGGCTACTGCTTAGTCTTTACATTCCCTGGCATAATAATCGTAAATCACATCTACCAGATCATGTACTTCTTCCCTTGTAATATTTTTACAAATTCCCCGTGCAAGGATCACAGACAATTCTTCCTGAAGCTCCCTGGTAGCCTGGAGCTTATCTACATCAAGGGCGATGACTGCGCCTCTGCGGCGGTCCAGCTTGATAAAGCCTTCCTGCTTAAGAACAGAATATGCTTTATTTACTGTATGCATGTTAATCCCGATATTTTCCGCCAGCTGGCGGACCGACGGCAGAGAATCCCCCTCCCGGATCCGCTCTGTTGCAATCCCCATAATGATCTGGTTCCTCAGCTGTATGTAGAATGCCTCATCACTTTCAAAATCAATCGTCCATACCATCATGACACCGTCTTTCTTTTGTTATATGATTAATATAACAATTGTATAACAAAACTGCCGGGAAGTCAATATAAAGACCTGATGCGATGAAACACCGGCCTAACAGCTCAGACAGGTCTGCGCACTCGCTGCGCTGACCGTAAGAATACGTAGCGGTCGCGGGCATACGGCCCTCTACATTCCATTTCGGTCGGTCCCTAACAGGCGTCACTGGCGCCTGGGACCGCGAAGCGATTCCAAATGGCCGTATGCCGTAACAGTTCAAGGGGTATCTGAACTGTTACACACCGCCAGCAGTCCAGTGGGTATCTGAACTGTTACAAACACAGGCCGCCTCCAGGAACTATCCGCAACAGCTTCAAAAACTGACTGAACTATTACGAATATCCCCGGAAACAGCCTGCCCCTGGACTGACATCATTCAGTCAGTCCATATCATCCAGATCAAAAATCTCAAAATCCTCCTCATCCTCTGTCCTGTCATATACCGGCTCCGCGGCAGCGGCTGCCTCCTGGACAGAACGGGCCTGGGCCTGTCTGGCCGCTTCCGGCTGCTGGTGGAGATGATCTGCCTCTCCTCCATAGCCTCTGGACACCTGCTCGTAGATCTTGCGCTCATCGAGAACCTCAGGCTGATATTCCTCTACCGGAATCCCCGGTTCCTCCCGGAATCCCTCATCTTCCGGATAATCCTCTTCCCCATAGTCATCCTGAGGCTCTTCCCCGTACTCATCTTCCTCGTATTCTTCCTCATGGCCCATCATGTAGCGCTCCTCCCTGGAGAGGCGTTTGCCGCGGCCCCGGGAACCCGGGGAAGGATCAGAACCTTCGTAACCGCCGCCATAACCGGAGCCGCGCCGGGTCACCAGAAGAATGATCACCAGGATCAGCAGAACCACTGCTGCCACAGCCACACCGATCAGAATCATCCGCATCCGGCTATAGGTATCCACCAGACTGTTGTATTTGTTCACTGCTTCCACATACTGGTCCTGAGTCACCTCAAGAGCCTGCTGGTCTGCAAAGTACCGCTGAATGGTCTTATCTCTCAGATCATACCGGTAGAAATCCTGTTCTCCTGCTTCATTCATACCATAGAATACGCAGTATCTGGGATTCTCATCTCCGGCCCAGGTCCATCCTCCTACCCTGGTATCACCAATGGCAATGGAGCTTTCCTTGAAGCCTTCCGGCACCGCCACATCCGCCGGACGTTCAATGATCCGTACCTTCTTGGCTGTCACATCCAGCTCGGCCAGCACCTCAGGCTCTGCTCCCGCCGGCTGCTGGGCGTCACCAGGCTCCATAGCCTCTCCGCCAGCCACCTTGGTAACCAGAATGGTGTAAGTACCTGTTGTGGTTCCATCCTCTGCCGTGACGGTACAGATGACTGTATTCTCACCCTCCTGAAGTCCGTCATCTCCCTGGATGGCCACCGTGGCCTTGTCATTGTTTGCCCTGGCACTGATGGTCAGCTTGTCCGTATCCAGTCCCACGGTAGTCCTGTACTCCGTAACGCTGGGACTGAAGGAAGGACTCAGGGTACCTGGGGATATCTGAAGGGACTGGAGTCTGGCATCAGTGGAAGAAGTAGCCAGACCTGCGATGGTGACCGTTGAGGATCCTTCCCGCTCCACGGTCAGCACCTGGCCCTGGTTATCGTATCCCTCCCAGGAGGTGATGGTGATAGTGGCAGTGCCTGCCTGCAGGGCTCTGAACCGCAGGTTTGTCACCACCTCCGTAGTACCGCTTAAGCCGCTCCACACACGGATCGCCCCGTTGCCGCCGCTGGCATTGTCCGTCTCGTTTATATATTCCAGAAGCGCCGGATCATAGGCCAGCATCACATCTGTATTGCCCAGGGCATCCCCGCTGGTGGATGTGAATTTCATGGTCACACTCACTTCCTCCCCCACCTGGGTAGACGGGTCGGAAAATGCAATTCCGGCCGTTGCCGCGAAGCCGGTAAATGGCACCGCGGCGGACAGGATAACTGCTGCAAGCACTCCTAGTACAAATCGTCTGAATCTGCTATTCATAAACTCTCCTTTGATTCATTGGTAATCTTGTGGATCAGGGTGTGATAATGATCACATTGCTTCCCCCCGGAGTAGGCGCGCCGCCTGATCCCGAACCGCCAGGTACCACACCTGTACTTCCGGGTCCGCCGCCGGAGGAGCCGCCAGGTCCCTGGCTGTTGATCACTCCAGTGGAGCCGCCAGGCACATTCTGGGTTCCCTGGGAAGAACCACCCGGTACGGTCTGGGTTCCCTGGGAATCACCCCCAAGACCGGCATTATAGGTGGGGCCATTGCTGTTGCGGACTACATGGATGACATATTCCCGCTCGCCGCCATTCTCTGCCCGCACAACAATACGTATGTCATGGTTGCCGCCCTGAAGCTGGATCGTACCGGTCCCGCTGACTCTGGCCTTGCTGTCAATGGCAGCCGCACTTACAGTTATACTGCCGACAGAAGGATCCACGATCAGATTGTAAGAACTGGTATCCCGGCTGAAAGTAGGTGTCAGGGCAAAGCCTGCCACACTGAGGCTGGACAGCTTGTTGTTGGGGCTGCCGTCGCCGGTGGGACGCGGATAAGGCGTAGCCGGCATATTCTGGTAGACCGGGATCTTAAAGCGCAGGGGCGCTGTCTTTTGCATCTGGGAATAACCCTCTGCGAAAATGGACGCCTCCGAGGCCGCACCGTCTACATTGGTCATATACTGATGTTTGAAAAGGTTGCTGCCCTGGACATTGAACTTCTTTAAATAGAATGTATCCTGGCCATTGGCGGGATAATTGTTCATATAGAACTGGGCACCGCCGATAATCGCCTTCTCCGGCGTATTCCAGGGTCTTCCGTAATCGCCGGACTGGGAGGCATACCAGAGCCCCCGTTCCACAGCGGTCATGCCGTTCTCCGCGTAAGCACCTACATTAAAATAATTATAATATCCGGCATAACCGGACACATTTCCCGAAATAGAGCGCCCCTGGCCGCCAGAACCCTGCTCCTGGATGATCATGGACGCAATCACATATGGATTCAGGCCCGTCTGCTGGGCGGCTCTCATGATAATATCCACATAGGATTCCTGGCCCGTGACCGACGTCCCCCCATAGTCCGGTGTAGACGGGGCAGAAGCGCCCCCGGGACCAGTCTGGGAGCTTCCCGGCCCTGGTGCCGTCACTACCGGAGAGGAACCTCCTGATCCCGGTGAAGACTGGGCATTCCCTCCCGGCGCAGTCTGGGCCGTACCTCCGCCGCCGTTTCCAGAGGGTACATTTCCTCCCGGAGGCACACCTACTACAACCTCGCCCACGGCAGATGTTACCAGATATGCTTTGCGCGGGGTGATGGATGCGTGGGGAGCTGTGAGCACTGCCGACTGGCCGGGACCTGTATTGGTATTCCCCCCGCCGGGAGAAGTGACCACCCCCGGACCTCCCCCTGGGGTTCCGCCGGTATTCTGATTGGTACTGCCGGTGCTTCCTCCTGTTCCGGAGGTAGCCGCAGAGCCATTGAGAATCACATTCCCCTCCAGGAAGGTTCCCTTGACCATGGCCTGCAGACCTTCCCTGGTCTGGGTGCTGGCGTCAAATTTATGGTTCATGAACTGGAAGACAGATACCTCATCCAGAAAATTCCTGGGATCTATGTAGTAGCTGATAACCTCCTGGGAGGCCGCCACCCAGCTGCTTCCGTCAAACCCGGTCCAGGTTCCGTTGTCCCAGTTGTACGCGCCGTCTGCCAGGGACTTGTGGGAGGAAATGCTGGTTCTGGCCACCAGATTGCGGCCCAGAACGCTTTCATTGACCACCACGGTGTTCCAGTCAAGGCCGGTCTGGTGGGCTTCGAAAATCCAGTTGGGATACTGGGCATGGAGCTGCCTTAAAGGCTCCTTGTAGCTGTCCGGAAAGCCCTGGGCAGCCAGACTGGCTTCAAAGTCAGCGCTGGGTGTGTAGGACACCGGAAACTTCACATAGGTCCCCAGCACATAACCGGTCTGGGAGCTGCCGCCCTGGCCGATAAACCGGATCTGGTACCAGGTCTTCCCGTCGCTTCCGGTGGTCTCATTGATCACCGTGACCCCCGCCCCCTTTGCCAGCTTTGCCACTGAGGTGTTGCCGGTGCCGGGTCCGCTCCGCACATTCAGCACCGATGCATTGACCGTAGCCGAACGCTCCGTATAGGCAAATACAAGCCCCGGCAATGCCCCCGCAAAGGGGGGCTGTATACTGAGAACAAAGCCCAGCACCAGGGCCAGTACCTTCTTCCATCCTGACTTTTTCATCTGTCATCTCCTTTTTGCAGCCGCCCAGATACCCTGGAACGATTACCCTTTTTGACAATACCCCCATTATAATGACAAATGCTGGCAGCTGTCAACTAAATCAACAAAACTTCACAGATTCGGAATGATTTGTAAGAAATCCTTTAAAATTCAGATGGCTGACAATCATGGAAAAAGAGCTGCGCCTTGTTGCACGCAGCTCCCTTCCTTATTTTACCATTCCCGGCCAGCTCCTTATCGGACTGGTCATTCCTATGCCCGACCCTTCCATTCCCATGTACAGTATTTCCTACCATTATATATTACGCCCAGCCATTCCCATGTACATCACGTTCTGTCACTTATGCGGCCAGATCAGGTCCGTTCATCCCCGCCATTGCTTTGCTGAATATGATCTTCCGTTTACTTTCTGGTCACTGTCTTGGTGACAATCACATCGCTGTCGTATCCAAGGATTCCTTTGATCACTACTGTTCCTGCCTGAACCGGCGCCTCCACAGTGACCTTGCGGACCTCAGCCATGACGTCAAAAATCCTTTCCTTGGGAACCGGACTGGTCAGACGCACGCTTGCCAGAGGCAGCACGCCGTTTTTCACCAGCACGGAAGTGGCGATGTTTCTCTGGGGATCCGTCAGCTCCTGTCTGACATAGGCCTCCCCCCTGGGGCAGGTGGCCCCTTCTATAGAAAGGAGCTTCCCATCCTCAATATCAGCTTCGATCTCACAGCCATTGGGGCAGATAATACAAGTAAATTCTCTTAACATTCTACGCTCACCTCCAGCTTCTGTGTTCCATTTATCTTCTCTGCCTTCACCGGGATCTGGATCATCTCAGCAGGCAGCGCCTTCTTCATCTTCTTAGAAGCAATCTCCTCACCGTTCTGCTTCACTACGATCCGGCAGTTTTTTATCAGGCTTCGCACCCGCATGGAAAGCGTCACATCCTGGCTGCCGCTGATCTTCTGCGGGATCGTGTGTCCGATGTTGCCGTCAGTGACGATCTCTACCGGACACTCCGGCAGAGAACCATGCTTTATGTATTCCGCGGCAGAATCCGCCAGCCGCTCTGCCTCCATGGATACGAAATCCACCAGGTCATGGACATGGAGCACATTGCCTGCCGCGAAGATGCCCTCTACGTTAGTCTGGAAATGCTCATCCACGATGGCGCCCTTAGTCCGGTTATCCAGCTTCACACCTGCGTCCAGGGACAGCTCGTTCTCCGGGATCAGGCCCACGGAAAGAATCAGGGTATCGCAGGCATATTCTTTTTCAGTACCTGGTATGGGTCTCAGATGCTCATCCACCCTGGAGATCGTCACCCCGGTCAGACGGGAACCGCCGTGAACATCCGTGACTGTATGGCTCAGATACAGCGGAATGTTATAATCATTAAGACACTGTTCAATATTTCTCGGAAGGCCGCTGGGGATGGGCTGGATCTCGAAAACTGCCTGGACATGGGCCCCCTCTAAGGTCAGCCTTCTGGCCATGATCATGCCGATATCCCCGGAGCCAAGGATCACAACCTCCTTAGCCGGCATCCGGTTGTAGAGATTCATGTAAGCCTGGGCCACTCCTGCGGTAAATACTCCTGTTGGACGCTCTCCCGGAATCGCCAGAGCGCCTCTTGTGCGTTCCCGGCATCCCATGGTCAGGATCACGGCCCTGGCCTGGTACTGGACCAGTCCCTCACGGCTTGCCACAGTGACCACCTTATCCGGGGATACCTCCAGAACCGTGGTATCTGTTCTGTAGGGAATCTTCTTCTCCACAACTTCATCAATAAACCTCTGGGCATATTCAGGGCCGCTTAAAGTGGTCCTGAAACGGGTCAGGCCAAAACCGTCATGAATGCACTGGCGCAGGATACCCCCCAGGTGCTTTTCCCGCTCCAGGATCAGAATATCGGTAATTCCTTTATTATACAGCTCTACGGCAGCCGCCAGACCGGCAGGACCACCGCCGACGATAATAACATCTCGCATAGAGAACCTCTGTCTCCTTCTTTCCCAGCTCTTCCTCGATCATCTGCTCCAGACGCATCTGGCAGTAACCACCCTGGCAGCGTCCCATCATGGAGCGGGTGCGGTACTTGACACCCACCATGGTGCTGACCCCCAGAGGATTGTGAATGGCCTCCAGGATCTCCGCGCGGGTGACCTTCTCACAGCGGCAGATCACCTCACCGTAATCGGGATTCTCTTTGATCAGGCGGGCCTGTTCCTCCTTACTCTGCTCAGCGAAGCGGACGATGCCCTTTCTTCTGGGATTGAAATCCGGGTTCTCCTTAAGCTCCTCCCGCTCTTTCATAAGATTGATGGCGTAACGGGCGATAGGCACTGCCGCCGTCAGGCCCGGAGACTCGATTCCCACCAGGTTGATGGCATGAGGGGCCAGATCATCCCTGATCTCGATCTTGAAATCCTGGATGGTTCCGTTGTCATCCACCCACTTGGGCAGGATCCCGGAGTAGTTGCGGATGTAATCTGCCCGGTTGATATGAGGCCAGATCCTGGATGCGCTTTCGGCCAGATAGTCGATATTCTTCTGAAGGGCGCCGTAGTACTCAAAGTCGTCAACCATATCTGCATTAGGCCCCACCGTGACATTGCCGTCAATGGTGTTGGTCACATGAATACCCATGTAGGTATTGCTGGGTACCGGGTAAACCGGCATGGGCAGCAAAGGACCGGTCCGCTTGTCCAGGATGATATAATCGCCCTTGGAGCCGATGATCTTATAGCCCCTGATTCCCAGCATATCCGAGATCTTCCCGCAGCCAAGCCCTGCGGCATTGACTACCCAGCGGCACTGGAAATCTCCCTGTATTGTCGAGATCCTATAGGTGCCGTCTTCTTCCCTGGCAATGCCGGTCACCTGGTGGTCAAAATAATATTCCACACCGTTCTCATGGGCATTCTCCGCCAGGGCAATGGTATACTGGAAGGGATCCAGGATGCCGCTGTTGGGCGAGTACATGGCGAATTTGCCCACGGCGGCGGGAACCAGCTCATGAAGCCGGTCCTCATCAATAATCTCAAGGCCCCGGGATCCGTTCTTCTCTCCCTGAATGAGAGTCCGCTTCAGGGTGGCCATATCTTCCTCTGTATTTCCCACCAGCACCTTGCCACACCGCAGGAAGGGGAAATCCAGTTCCTCCGCCAGATCACCCATCATCTGGTTGCCTTCCACACACAGCCTTGCTTTCAGAGTGCCTTCGTCGTAAGCGAAGCCTCCATGGACTACGGCGGAATTCCGTCCGCTGGTCTCATAGCAGACATCCAGATTCTTCTCCAGCACGCCGATCTTTAACTGGTATCTGGACAGCTCACGTGCTATGGCACTGCCGACCATGCCGCCCCCGACAATCAAAACATCGTATAAGTGTTTCATGTAATATTGCCCTCCGATTCATCCTATAAATATATTCTATATGTACCATATATGTAGAAACATGTCAATGTTTTTCCTTAAATTCATCCTATAAATTTATCATTTTATGATTTCTACAGAAACTGGTTACACAAAAATCCTGCCCAGGTTCTTTTTCCAGAACCGGTTACCGCTGGTCTTAAGGATGATGGCGGATACGGCTATGGAAATCCATATAGCAGACAGCTTTTGGTGGCCACATATCAAAAAAGTGCAGTAGTCCAGACACCCTCTGAACTATTGCAAAAAAGCTGCATATGGTGAGTTTCCTTCTCGGCCATATACAGCTTCTTAAAATAATGTGTTATTCAGATGGTCATTTCTTACCATCTGTACCTTGATATTTGTTTCTGTCACGTGTTTTCCTTTCTGATCTCTTCTGTATAGCGGTTTTCGTTGTACAGAAGGTGCAGGTGCATGGCCTGCTGGGCTTCTACGGCGCGGCGGGTCCGGATAGCTTCGTAGATGGCCCGGTGGGACAAGAGTGTCTGCTTGTATTCTTCGGATGGGACCTCCCTGGCAAATACTGTTACCCCGGAACTGATGACGGGGATCAGGCGGGATACTACGGTGTTGTGGCTGCAGTTAGCAATCTGGGCGTGGAACTGGGTGTCTTTCTCAGAATAGTCTGACTCGGCTTCAATCAGGGCTTCTATCTCCAACAAGATCTCCTCTAACTGTCTGATCTCTTCCGGCTCTGCGTTCTGGGCTGCCAGGGCAGCGATGGAAGGCTCCAGCATGACCCGGATCTGCATCAGGTCCCTGGTAAGCTGTACCCGGTCTTCTACAAAGGAGAAGCCAAAGGGGTCATCGGCCAGACCCTGCTTCTCGGACACAAAGGTTCCGGAGCCCTGCCGGACCGATACGATATTTCTGGATGCCAGGACCCGGACTGCTTCCCGGACCGTGTTGCGCCCTACTCCAAGGAGCCTGGAAAGGTCTGCTTCTGTGGGAAGCTTATCCCCTGGACCATAGCCATTCTCCTGGATATACTGGATCATCTGGTCGGCTGCCTGTTCGGAAAGGGTCTTATTTTCCGCATTTCTTCTCATGCTCTATTGCCTCCTTCTTATGTAATCGTCCGAAATGCTCTGGAACGTGGGACGCTTCTGGATGAATCACTGTTACATCATGAACAACTCCGGGACCCGCAAAACTGCGGGTCCCGGAACATCTCTGCACTGGATAAATCTTATCTATGGTACCGGCAATATCTTCAAACCAGATGAAACTCCTGCCTGCCGGACAGTAATATACTTATACCGGATAAAGCTGTAATACTGGCCGCATCCTTATGCCGGATAAGCCTCATCCGTGATACCGGCCGCATCCTTACACCGGATAAGCCTTATCCGCAGTATCCGCTACGCCTGCGTCCACCTTGGTCTGCTGTGCTTCCCTGTATTTGAAGAACTCCTCTGCAACCTTCGGGAACAGAGCATAGGAGAGTACGTCCTCATCCTGCTGTTTCCAGCGGGCGCATTCCTTCTCAAATTTCGGAAGCTGCGGCTCAATCAGGTCTGCCGGCCTGCAGGTAATAGGAGTCTCGTCTCCGATGATCTTCTTCTGAACCTCTGCGTTGAAGGGCTTTACGGTCTGGCCGAATTCGCCCAGCATGATCTTCTTGGACTCCTTGGGCACCAGCTTGTAACGCTCTCCGGCAATGACATTCATAACTGCCTGGGTTCCTACAATCTGGGAGGACGGAGTAACTAACGGCGGCTCACCGAAGTCCTTACGCACACGCGGGATCTCCTCCAGAACCTCACGGTATTTGTCTTCCTTGCCTGCTTCTTTCAGCTGGGATACCAGGTTGGACAGCATACCGCCGGGTACCTGGTACTGGAGAGTCTTGATATTAACCCCCAGAACCTTCGGGTTCAGAAGGCCGCTCTTTAATGCTTCCTCACGGAGAGGTGCAAAGTAATCCGCGATCTCAGCCAGCTTTACCTGGTCAAGTCCGGTATCATAGGGTGTGCCGCGGAAGGTCTCTACCATCACCTCGGTAGCCGGCTGACTGGTACCCAGGGCCAGAGGTGACATAGCGGTATCGATGATATCGCAGCCGGACTCAACGGCTTTTAAGTAAGTCATGGACGCCACACCGGAAGTGTAATGGGTGTGCAGGTCAATAGGCAGCGCGGTGGATTCCTTCAGGGCACTGACCAGCTCCTCGGCCGCATAGGGGGTGAGAAGACCTGCCATATCCTTGATACAGATGGAATTAGCACCCATATCCTCAATCTTCTTTGCAATATCCTTCCAGTAATCCAGGGTGTAGGCATCGCCCAGGGTATAGCTCAACGCGATCTGGGCATGGGCATTCTCCTTGTTGGCTGCCCGGACCGCGGTCTGTAAGTTGCGCAGATCGTTGAGACAGTCAAAGATACGGATAATATCGATTCCGTTGGACACGGATTTCTGGACGAAGTATTCCACCACATCATCTGCATAGTGGTTGTAGCCCAGGATGTTCTGTCCACGGAACAGCATCTGCAATTTTGTCTTTTTGAATCCGGCTTTCAGCTTTCTCAGCCTCTCCCACGGATCCTCCTTCAGGAAACGAAGGGATGCATCAAAGGTAGCGCCGCCCCAGCACTCCACCGCATAGTAACCGATCTCATCCATCTTACTGATGATCGGAAGCATCTGTTCCGTGCTCATTCTGGTTGCGATCAGGGACTGATGCGCGTCACGCAGGACAGTCTCAACTATCTTAACCGGCTTTTTCTCTACTGCCATTTTATTTTCCTCCTAACTATTCACTCAATTCGTCACCCTATACGCCAAAGATCGCCATAAAGGTACCCGCGGCTACGGCTGTACCGATAACGCCGGCTACATTGGGACCCATGGCATGCATCAGCAGGAAGTTGGTGGGATCCGCCTCTGCCCCTACCTTCTGGGATACACGGGCAGCCATAGGTACAGCGGACACACCTGCCGAACCGATCAGCGGGTTCACCTTGCCGCCGGTAACTACGCACATGATCTTGCCAAACAATACGCCTGCCGCTGTTCCGAATGCAAATGCGATCAGACCCAGGGCCACGATCTTTAAGGTCTCCACCTTTAAGAATGCCTCTGCGCTGGTGGTAGCACCTACAGATGTCCCCAACAGGATTACTACGATGTACATCAGGGCATTGCTGGCAGTCTCCTGAAGCTGCTTCACAACGCCTGACTCACGGAACAGGTTACCCAGCATCAGCATACCGACCAGGGGAGCTGTTGTAGGAAGGATCAGACAGACCACGATGGTAACGATGATGGGGAAGAGAATCTTCTCCAGCTTGGAGACCGGACGGAGCTGCTCCATCTTGATCTTGCGCTCTTCCTCTGTGGTCATCAGCTTCATAATCGGCGGCTGGATAATGGGAACCAGCGCCATGTAGGAATAAGCGGCCACTGCAATGGGCCCCATGTACTCGGTCTGTCCCAGCTTACCGGCAAGGAAGATGGATGTGGGGCCGTCGGCTCCGCCGATGATGGAGATGGCTGCCGCTGCCTTGTCATTGAAGCCCATAAAGATTGCCATGAAGTATGCAGCATAGATACCGAACTGGGCTGCCGCGCCAAGCAGGAAGCTCTTGGGGTTGGCGATCAAGGGGCCAAAGTCCGTCATCGCGCCTACACCCATGAAAATCAGGGAAGGAAGGATGCTCCACTCATCCATGAGATAGAAGTAATGAAGCAGGCCACCTACGCCGTTGGATGTTTCTTCAGGAGACGCCATAATATCCGGATAAATGTTTACCAACAACATACCGAATGCGATCGGGACCAGCAGAAGCGGCTCAAACCCATACCTGATGGCCAGGAACAGGAAAAAGAGCGCCACAAAGATCATAAGCAGATTGCCGCCGGTCAGGTTCAGAAAAGCAGTCTGATGAAGAAGATTAGTTAAGGTTGATACAATATAATCCATGTTAATCCCTCCATATGGAACTTGCTGTAGCCGTCCGGAAGATACCGGATCCGGTACAGCCTGTCATTATCTGCAAACGTACCGCCTAGTTCATAGTTGCCAGAGTTGCGCCGGATTCTACAGAATCGCCAACTGCCGCATTCACGCTTGCGATGGTTCCATCCTGGGGAGCGACGATGTCGTTTTCCATCTTCATGGCTTCCAGAACCATGATCACGTCACCCTTCTTCACTGCCTGTCCTACAGACGCCTTCACGGCCAGGATCTTGCCGGGCATGGGAGCTGCCACAGTCACAGAGCCTGCCGCGCCTGCTGCCGGAGCAGGTGCAGCTGCCGGGGCCGCTGCCACCTTCGGAACAGCCTTGGGAGCTGCTGTCTGGACTACGCCTGCGGTCGTTCCCTCTTCCACAGTTACATTGTAAACATTACCATTGACTGTAATCGTATAATTCTTCATGATAAAATCCTCCTAAATATTCTTGCACATTACGATCCACGGGATCTTCCCTTTAAATTGTAATTCTTATGCTCTCTTCCACTTTGCCCCTGGTGCGCGCTTGATGGAGCGTACCACCAGTCCGTCTGCCGATGAATTCGTCGCTGCCGCAATAGCCGCTGTGATGACTGCCACCAGCTCCAGATCATCCACCAGTTCCTCTTCTGCTGCCGCAGGCGCGGGAGCGGATACCGGCGCAGGAGCAGGTGCAGATGCACTGGCTGCCTTATCTGCCTTCATCTTACTGTCAAATGCATTGATATACTTGAAGCAGCCAATGATCAGACTGATGAATATCAGTACCAGGAACACGGTTCCCATACCCATAAGGGTATTCATGGCTGCACGGGTCATATTCTCTCCCGTGGTATACTCCGGAGCGATGGATATGGAGACCGGAACCAGCGTATTGTTCTGAACCTCAAAGAACATTTTCATGGTGGCCCCACGTTTCTCAAACTGGACATCCAGAGTGCTTACGTAGTCTCCGTCCTCTGTCTCTTCGGCAACGGATTGATTCACCTGGACAAAGGCTCCGGTATCGCCAGACACATTGATCCATGCAGCGACTGCCTCAGCCACTGCATTCTGTTTCGCTTTCTTAAGCCGTGCCTGCACCTCTTCGGCTTCATCCTCCGTGACGCTGGTAATGGCATCAGCCCATTCCTCAGCCTCCTGGTTCACCTGGGCAGCCAGCATTGGATCCAGGCTCTCCCCGGCATCCTCCGCACTGGTGCTGCAGGCTGTCAAGGCAAAGAGACAGACTGCCATGCACAACACTGCTAATATTCGTCTTATATTCTGTTTCATATATCTGTCACCTCGTTCTAAACCGTGCCATGTTTTCTGTCCGGACGATCCTCTCTTTTGGTAAACAGCATCTCAAATGCTGCAATCACACGTTTTCTGGTATCGCATGCCTCAATGATATCATCCACATATCCTCTTCTGGCCGCTGCCACAGCACTTGACTGCAACTGGCGGTAAGCGGCTGCCTTCTCATTGATCAGCGCCAGACTGTCATCCGCACCGGCAATCTCGTCGGCGTACATGATCTTGGCCGCTGCCGTCGCATCCATCATACCGATGGTGGCGCCCGGCCATGCGTATACCATATCAGCGCCGATGGACTTGCTGTTCATGGTAAGGTAAGCGCTGCCGTAGGCCTCGCCCACAACCACCGTCACCTTGGGCACGCTGGCATTGGCAAAGGCGTAGGTCAGACGGCCTGCTGCCTTGGCGATCCTGCGCTCGGTGCATTTGCTGGCTTTGTAGCCTTTGACATTGACCAGGGTCAGCAGCGGAATATTGAATGCGTCACAGAAGGATACAAACTTAGCCGCCTTATCACAGCCGCTGGCGCTTAAGGCTGCCTCATAATCCGCTTCCTTCACACCGGATTCATTGTAAAGAGCCGTGCGGTTGGCCACACAGCCTACGGTATTTCCATTGAGACGGATAAAGCCGGTCACCATAGACGGTGCATAAGCCTTCTTGACCTCCAGGAAGAAATTGTCATCGGAGATCTGGGACAGGGCCAGATCCGTGGCGCCTGCATAGTTCTCAAGATCAGAGCATACCCGGTTCAGATCATCGCTGCATTCGCTGTAGGACATGTCGTCCTCATTGTTGGCGGGGAGAATGGAGACCAGACTCCGGATCCCGCTTAAGATCTGTGCCTCATCCCCGGTAAAATCCACCAGGCCGGTATCTTCACTCTGGAAAGCAGCGCCTGCGGTGTTGCAGACCTCTGCGCGGTTTCCGTCAATGGCATTAGGAGAATTGACAAATAATTTTGCTTTTTTCTCTTCCATGAAGATGAAGTCTGCCATTGCAGAGGAGACTGCCATACCGCCGCCGCAGGTTCCGAAGACCGCCGCGATCTGCGGGATCACACCGGATGCCATCGCCTGACTCAGATACATCTGGCCAAAGCCATTCAGCGCATCCGTCGCCTCCTGGAGTCTTAAGCCCGCACAGTCGATCAGGCCAACCACCGGTGCCCCCATCTTCATAGCCATGGAATAGATATTCGCGATCTTTCTGGCATGCATCTCACCCAGGGAACCTCCCATAACGGAAGCATCCTGGCTGTACACGTACACAAGGCTTCCGTCGATGGTACCGTAACCGGTGATCACACCATCTGCAGGAGTTTCCTTGTCAGTCATATTGAAATCCGTGTTCCTTGCAGTAACGTAGGAACCGACTTCAACAAAACTGCTCTCATCAAGTAATGCATTGATTCTGTTACTTGCTGATGTTTGTGTTGAATTACTCATGTTGCAATCCTCCATTTTGTAATATTTTCACGGAGCCTTATAAAGCTTCGGCAAACTGCTCCTGCTGCCTCTCCCCTTACAGCACAGCGGCCGGAAAGGATCCTGAAACAGCCATCTGCGGCATACAGCTTGTCTATTTCTTCACAAAGTTCCGCTTGGTAAATCCAATTTCTGCCGATTATAATTGTATAATGTACGGCGGTAAAATTCAAGCTGTTTTTTATTTATTTTCGTTTTCTTCACATAAGCTGTCCCTCCAGCGCCCCTGGCATTTACTTCTGCTGCACTGTCAGAAATCTGTTCAGAATTTCACAAAAGCAATAGGAAAAATCCCACATCCGGACAGATTCACGGGCGTAGACCGGATAGACCCGGAGCACGGTGTCATCCATCATATACCGGATGCTGCCGATTATATCCCCCTGGCGCACCGGCGCACGGACTGTCTGTGGAAGTTCCAGGCGGATTTCCACCTCCTCGCCCTCTTTAAGAAGAACCTTAAACTGCTCCTTTTCCTGGTCGATATCCAGGGTAACAGCCACCTCCTTTGCCACCCCATCTTCCACCGGCACCGGCTTTAGACGTGTCTTGCGATAGACATTGCGGTACTGGTAATGTTCCTTTCCATATTGAAATAATGCCCGCGTATCCTCCCACTTATACGTCTTGTGGGGCGGCCAGCCGCATCCTAAGAGAGCCAGCACAAAGGTCCGCCCGTCTGCCTCAAGAGCCGACACATAAGAATAGCCGGCTTTACCGGTAAAGCCTGTCTTGCCGGTGAGGACACCGTTCATCATATGGAGGAAGGCGTTGTGGTTCACACAGGAATATCCGGCTTTGCCGCTGATATCCGTGAAGGAATAATTCTCCGTCCGGGTTATCTCCAGAAATTCCTCCCGCCTGGGGGAGGTTCCGATACAGTAACGCAGGATCAGAGCCAGCTCCCTGGCTGTGGTGGCATGGATTTTCCCGTCGTCTCCGTCCAGCCCGTTAGGGGTGACAAAGTGGGTCTGGGTGCAGCCCAGATCCCTGGCCTTCTGGTTCATCATGGCCGCAAAATCCTCCACGCTCCCGGCTATGGACTCAGCAATCACCACCGCGGAATCATTGTGGGACTCCAGCATCAGGGAACGGAGCAGATCCTTCAGGTAAAATCTGGTTCCGGCAGGTGCGCCAAGGTGCACCTTGGGCTGGGACGCGGCATTGGCCGACACAGTGCAGATCTGGTCCGGCTCCCCATTTTCCAGAGCCAGAATGCAGGTCATGATCTTGGTGGTACTGGCCATGGGACGAGCCGTGTCCGCATCCCTGGCATAGAGGACACGCCCGCTGTCCCCGTCAATGAGAACCGCAGAAAGGGCATGAAGCTTCAGTTCCATGCCGGAGGTATCTGCCTGTACTGTCTCCGGAGACATCCGGTAAGGCCCGGTGTCTCCGGTACTGCCTATCCGGGCAGATGCCCTGAGCGCAGGATCTTCTGACTGTTCTCTGGCTGCCAGCCGTGTCCCGGCGACTTTCTCCTGCATCACATATACTGCTTCCTGGGGGTACCGGACACTTCCCCACAAAGCAAATCCCAGGGTAATCCCCATCATCAGTCCGTATAATCTGTGTCGTCCGTTCATGCTATCCTCCCGCCCTTTTCATCTACTTCCAGGCTACCTGGTTATTGCATCCTATTCCTGGGGGACGGGGATTATACGAAAAGGCGTCACTGGCGCCTTTTCTGCATACTGAGGCATACGAAAAGGCGTCACTGGCGCCTTTTCTGCATACTGAGGCATACGAAAAGGCGTCACCGGCGCCTTTTCTGCATACTGAGGCATACGAAAAGGCGTCACTGGCACTTTTTGCGTACTGAAGCATACGAAAAGGTACGCGATAGAAAAACGCTCTCCTGCATTCCCTTAGGGATGTGCAAAAGAGCGTTTCACCTGGATCCTATTGCCATCTATTCTGATAATCATCCATCTGCTGCCTCTAGAGCGTGTCTGAAAATTCATTCCCTTCAGCTGCGGGGCACGGCTTGTGGGAGATTTTGGATTCTCAGGCCCTTGGGATAGTGGTTTTTCAGTGTCCCCGCCGTGGCTTTGGCCCAGCCCAGGGAATATCCGTCCACGCATACCAGGGTCCAGCCTTTCAGCTCCCCCGGTCCTTCCAGGGGCTGGCCTCCCAGATAGGCCGCGATCTCCCGGCTGTCTGCACCAAAGGAAACAGACCGGGCCGCCTGTTCCCTGGTCAGAGCCAGAGCCAGGGCATGGGAGGGCTCGAAGCGGTTCTTCTTCATGGTACCCAGATGGAGACCGGGCCGCAGAACCCGCAGTCCCTCAAAGGAGCACATCCCCTCCGGCACCAGGTAGATCTGGTCGCCATAGAGATACAACCGTTTCTCATAGCCTGCCAGCCAGTCCGGCCACCGGGCCAGAAGTCCGGCCAGGGCCTCTCCCAGCAGCCGGATCCCCGGCCTGTCCCGCCAGAATCCGGGAAGCTTCATCCGGCGGAACTTCTCCTGGTCGGATTCAGAAGTCACCATACAGCAGCTATCCTGCCAGACCATCTGCCCCGGATCCCCTGGCCCCTTTTTTTCCAGAAGAGCGAGATAATGTCCTTCTCCCTTTGCCAGATGGGGCCAGATGCGAAATGTATCCGCCACTGCCCTGCATCCCTTCCGGGTCCATTCCGGGCGGCCCTTCGAGAGACCCGAAGGCCGTCCGGATTCTGGAAGGGCAGCCACACGAAATTCCGGGTGATTCTCCAGAAAAGCCGCCACCGTCTCCTCATCCTCCTCCGGAGCGAAGGTGCAGGTAGAATATACCAGACGTCCTCCGGGCCGCAGCATCCGGGCCGCATTGTCCAGGATCTCCTGCTGCCGCAGAGCGCAGGCGGACACATTCTCCTGGCTCCATTCGGTCCGGGCCTGCTCCTCCTTGCGGAACATGCCCTCGCCGGAGCAGGGGGCATCCACAATGATTTTGTGGAAAAATTCTGGAAAGTATTCTGCCAGCTTTCCGGAATCCTCCCTGGTGACTACCCCATTGACCACGCCCATCCGCTCCACATTCTGGGAAAGGATCTTTGCCCTGGCCGGATGAATCTCATTACTCACAAGAAGTCCCATGCCACCCAGACGCTGGGCCGCATGGCTGGTCTTCCCCCCGGGTGCGGCGCACAGATCCAGGATACGCTCCCCGGGCTCCGGAGATAAAAGCTCTACCACCGACATGGCGCTGGGCTCCTGAATATAGTAGAGTCCGGCCTCATGATAGGGATGCCGTCCTGGATGTTCTCCGGCCGGATAATAATATCCTTCCTGGCACCAGGGAACCGGAGTCAGCAAAAAGCATGTTTTGCACAATTCCTCCAGGCCCTGCTGCCCTTCCTTCAGGGTATTAAGACGAAGCCCCCGGATCCGTTCTCCTGCAAGGCTCTCGGCAAAGGCAGAATACTCCTCTCCCAGCAGTCTGCCCATCCGCTCCGTGAACCTGACCGGAAGGGTGACCGGCTCCATAGGCATTGTCATTTTCATAATGTCTGTCTCCTGTAACATTTCAAAGAATATCCCAAATGCTGTTATCTCCCAAAGAAGGTTCCCAGGATTCCGCGGCCAATGCTGGCTCCCAGGTTGCCCCCCAGCTTCTTGCCGAAGGTGCCTCCCACACTCTTTCCGATCTCATTGCCGATCTCCCGGCCAATGGTACCGCCTGCTGTCTTGGCCACACTGCTCACGGCCCGCTTCCTGGCATTGGCTGTGGCCTGACGCTCCCGTTCCTCTGCACGAAGACGGGCTGCCTCTTCTCTGGCCGCTGTCTTCTCTGCCTCCTTCCGGGCCCTGGCTTCCGCCTTCTGGCGCTCTGCCTCCTCCTTTGCCTTCTGGGCCGCTTCCTCATCTGCGGCCTGCTTCCGCTGGAAAAATTCGTAGGCAGAATCCCGGTCAAACATAGTGCCGTACCTGGTATACAGTGTTGTACCCTGGATCTCAGACTGACGCTTCTTATCATCAATGGGACCCATCTTGCTCTGGGGTGGAAGGATCCTCGCCCGTTTCACCATAGCCGGGACACCATCTGCTTCCAGGAAGGATACCAGCGCCTCTCCGATCCCAAGCCGGGTCAGAACATCGCGTGTATCAAACTCAGGGTTGACACGGAAGGAATCTGCCGCGGCGCGGACAGCCCTCTGGTCTGCGGGAGTGTATGCATGAAGGGCGTGCTGGATCTTATTTCCCAGCTGCCCCAGAACCTCATCAGGAATATCCCCCGGACTCTGGGTGATAAAATACACGCCGATCCCCTTGGACCGGATCAGCTTGACCACCTGCTCGATCTTGGAGAGAAGTGCCTTGGGCGCTCCCTTAAAGAGCAGATGGGCTTCATCGAAGAAGAATACCATCTTGGGCTTCTCACAGTCTCCGGCCTCCGGCATGATCTCGAAAAGCTCCGAAAGCATCCACAGCATAAAGGTAGAATACATCATAGGATTGTTGATCAGGCTCTCGCTGTGGAGGATATTGATCATTCCACGGCTTGTCCTGTCTGTGCAGAACCAGTCGTGAATATCCAGGGCCGGCTCCCCGAAGAATTTGTCGGCTCCCTGCTCCTCCAGGGCCACCAGATTCCGCAGAATGGCATTGATACTTTGTCTGGGGAGATTTCCATAGCGCCCGCTATATTCCTTATTGTTCTCGCCCACATAATTCAGCATGGCCCGAAGATCCTTGGTATCCAGAAGCAGGAGATCCTCATCATCAGCGATTCGGAATACAATAGTCAGGATATCGCTCTGGGTATTGTTCAGATCCATGAGACGCGCCAGAAGAACCGGTCCCATCTCACTGATGGTTGTCCGCAGCGGCAGCCCCTTCTCCCCATAGATATCCCAGAAACATACCGGGTAAGCCTGATAACCGAAGCCCGTCCCGCCCAGACCAAAGGCAGCAATCCTCTCCCTCATATCCTCCGTATCCGTACCGGACTCGCACATACCTGCCAGGTCTCCCTTTACATCCGCCAGAAATACCGGTACCCCTGCATCGCTGAATGACTCGGCCAGCACCTTCAGCGTAACGGTCTTGCCTGTACCGGTAGCCCCTGCAATCAGACCATGGCGGTTGGCCATCTTCGGGACGATATTCAGATGCTCATCCCCGCAGGATGCAACCCAGATTCCATTTTCGTAAAACATACCTATCTTCCTCCTAATGTTTTTCCAGCAGGCCTGTTATCCTGACCCGGACAAGCCGGAACCAGAAGTTCTCCCCGCCCCGTGAACTGTAACTATCATTTTACTATGGCTTGTAAAAATTGGCAATAGCTTATGCTATCGCCTCACCGCCCAGTAAGCAGAACACAAAAAAAGACCATACATTCTATCCCTGCATGGTCCTTTTCCACTGTGTGATTACAGCTCTACCTTGTAATCGCTGGAACCCTCGCCATTAACTACATAGTAGGCAGCGTTCTCTTCCGGCTTCACGTAAATTTCAATTGTCTTGATCTCCGTCTCTCCATGTGCTGTCTTAAAATTCTCGATAGCGGCTGCAAGGACCTCCTTGGCAACCACTTTCCTGCCGGCATACTCGACAACAACCTTTGCTTCCGGGGCTGCCGCCTTTTTCGCTGTTGTCTTTTTCGGAGCAGCTTCTGTCCTTGTAGCTGCCTCCTTCTCCACTGCTGTCTCTTTCTTTGAAGCTGTTGTCTTTTTCACTGTCGTTTTCTTCGGAGCTGTCCCCTTAACCTCAGCAGCTTCTGCTACTGCCTTAACCTCAGCTTCCTTTGCGGCATCTTTCTTTGCTGCCATATTGTCTCCTCCTCGTTGGAACTCGGGATCCAATCCTCCCTTTACTCTACGCGCACTTTGGGAAATCCTGTAAAATCTGATATGTAAATCCCGCAAGGTGCATTTCCTGTACACAGTTGCGTACATGGATGGCATTATAAATCCGATTTCTCCATTTGTCAATGAAATCCTTGTTTGGGTTAGGAAAATAAACGAATACGGAACACTACACGGGACGGGGAAAACTTTTTCCAGAGCTGGTATCTGCGGCCTCAAAAAACAACATGGCCGTGAAAAGTAGCTCTCGACAGCAACCACACGCCTCCCACGAAGTGTAATACGCAAACTGGCTTGATGTTGGAATCCAGATCATAATTTCTACTCACACGCCCCTCGCGAGGCGTGACCGCAACATTTTGCGTTTTTATTTTCATCACCTCTAAATATAGGAGCGGACACAAGAATATTACCTGAATCCGTGAAACTCAGTTGTTTTTTACAGGAACTGCTTAGAATAGATGTAATTCATTGTTTTGCATCGAATTCAAGTACACAATTCCTGTTTGTTGCGTAATATATATCTATTTTCAGCCTATAAAACGCAAAAATGACGCACCTTAACAAGCCTTTTTCTGTTTTACGTTTTTAGGCCAAAGCAAAACGGTTATAAACATCCATAAATACATGGCGCCACACATTACTGCAGCCAATTGCCAGGACAATCCGTCGTCCATGGGTTGTTATATGTCCGGCAATTTGAATCAGGTTCCCTATCACGGTTCTGATACGCCTTCTTTTGACAGGGTGTTTTGTTTTAAGAGCCCGCCTGCTTTTTAGCGACTCCTGGCCTGTTAGCCGCAAAATATTATACGCAAGCACAGTTAATTCAAGGACCAGCTCATTTGTATCAAATTTGCCGGATGGAAGCCTTTCAACATCCATATCCGTCTTGATTTCACTGTGAAACTGTTCGCATTCGCCGTGCGCATGATAGCCATTTATAATATCATCATCGCTCCAGCCGAGATTGGTCCATATAGTATTGCACTCGATATCCGGAACCAGAAGGAACTGCCCGTTTTTATCGGTTGTTCGTTCAATCACCTCATATACAATGCGCATGGTAATGGTTTTTGATTCTCCTTCGGAATCTGTATACGCGATATCTTTCCATGAAGAACCAATGTAAACAGTTTTTCCATCACGGGGACTGCGGATGTCCTTACAGCATTCCTTTACTTTGGCAATCCAATCTTCTTTGGATTCGCCTCTTCGAAGATTTCTTTTTACAATAAACCAGGAACCGTCTTCGATTAGAATGCCTAAGTTTTCAGCAGCATCATTCCCGGCGTCCATACGAACCAGCAGCTGCCTGTCTGCCAGTTGATGTCCAAGCCGAAGTGTCTGCCTTATAAATGCAGGTGTATTGCACTGGCAATGCTGATTTCCTTTCCGCAGCTCTGTATTTGCAAGAAAGCCTTCTGTGCCAATGTATGCCATCATTGGTGCATAACCGTCAAAACCTTTGTATGTGTGTGCAACTCCTTCCTTATGCGTTTTTGAATTATCCAAAGGAGTGACATCAAGATCCAAAGGAACTAACCCGGACTCTAATGCTGAAGGCTGGACATGGAATGTATGAAACATGGCAACATTTGCATTTAGGATTTCTTCTCTCAATGAAGACCCTATGCCATCCATACGCTGACGCAAGGTCTCAGCAGATGGAATCGCCCTTGTGATACCAAGAGCAGGCTTATAATACTCAGGATCATCAGACATCTCATTGATAGCATCATAAGAAGTCTTGCCCTGACAAAGAAGTCCGATATAAGAAAGAAGAATATCTCCATTTTTGATTTGGCTCTGGGAACGTTTGCCGTCAACTTTCATGTTATTGCACTTTTTAATGAAGTTGCTTTTGCCAAGCATCTGTCCCACAAGAGATAATCCACTGGGAGTAATGAGTCTTTCATTGGAAAATTCGATTACGAGCTTTTTCATAAGTATCCACCTCATATATTGATACTTGTATTATACTATATGAGGTACGAAAAACATAGAAGATATAAGGATTTCATATATTTTTATCTTCACCCATTGGGTGAAATCAAAAACCGGAAATGAAACCGTGTTACACCCAGTATTTATCAGGTATACGCCAGAAATTGGGTTAATAAGTTTTACGGATTAAGGTTTATACTTAAAAAGCTGTATGAGAATAATGACGATAGCCAGGGCTACGGAGATGATCATCAGGACAAAGAGAGTTCTCAATCCTGACGAGTGCCACCACTCCCCGTTAGGACCATTGATCACCAGATATCTGGTATTCAGTCCCTCTGGCACATGGTGCATTCTGTCCCATAAAGCCGGGGAAATATCAAATATTACATCCAGTATGTAATATTTGAAGCTGGGAAACAGGACCAGAAAAAAGAATTACTATTTTTTTAGTAGCTATAGTTAGAACAAAATAAATCTCTCTGCTTGTCAATATCTATTTCTCAAATACGCAAAAAGAAGCTACCCTTTTGATAGAAACAGCTTCTTTTTGGCTTATTGTTTTAAACATTTATGTTGTTGATATTACTTATGTTTTTTTACAATTTTAACTCCAACAGCAATTATTAATACACCAATAACAATAGGTATTGCATAGTTGATAATGGTGATTACAGCATCCGACAGCAATTGTTGATCCATTAGATGGTCTCCTTTTCCATGTCAAAAACTTCGTCATACTAATAATACATATAAGTATAGTAATCCTTTCTTCTTACCTTCCAGAGAAATGCCATATCCACCAGTCACAGTAAATTTCGGCGCGGAAAATTTACTAATCCGACCACTATCTGGATTTACTGTTACGCAGCCTTTTCCCGGCTTTCCAGGATATTTCCAGCGATTTCATACCGGATTTTGTGCAGAATTTAATTTTCAGACACACTCTAGGATATGGAGTCGGTTATTTTGAAATTAAGACGGTGATGAAATGAGGATTTCCGTAATATATAGATGATACCAGTCCGGTATCAGACCTACATATTGCGGAAATCCGTTATTTTACCGTGTTTTTTAATCAGTACTTTATTTGCCCCGATATTCCGGCTTCCGCTTTTCCAGGAAACTGTTCAACCCTTCCTGCTTATCTTCGCTGGCACAGAGAATGCCAAGGCCCATATTCTCCATTACAAGTCCCAGATCCATATCACAGGACAGGGAGGCACGAATCAGCTTTTTGGCCACATTCAGAGCTATAGGGCCTTTTTCCATCAGATGTCCGGCCATCCGGAAGGCCTCCTCCATGAGGGCTTCCCGGGGAACACACCGGGTGACAATGCCCCACTGCAAGGCCTCCTGTGCATTCAGCTTCCTTCCAAGCATGATGATCTCTTTGGCCCTGGCCATGCCGGTCAGGCGGGAAAGACGCTGGGTACCGCCGCTGCCAGGAATGATACCAAGACCGGTCTCAGGAAGGGCAAAAACGGCATTTTCACTGCAAATGCGGAAATCACAGCCCATAGCAATCTCGAAGCCTCCTCCAAAGGCATAGCCATTGACCGCAGCAATCACAGGCTTTGAGCAGGTTTCGATCCGGGTTACATACTGGTAAGCCTGACTGGCCAGGGCCGTAACTCCGGTCTTTTTAGCCAGGGCACTGATATCGGCACCGGCGATGAAGGCCTTGTCCCCAGCACCGGTGAGTATGATGACCCGGATAGCCGGGTCGTGGTCTGCGCGGGCAAAAAAATCTCCCAGCTCCTGCCAGGCCAGCTCATTCATGGCGTTAAGCTTTTCCGGGCGGCTGGCCGTGATGACGACAATGCCGTCTTCCCGCAGCTCTACAAGAAAATTCTGATAGTCATAGTTCATCATCAAATCCTCCATTTCTGAATTACTTTTAGCCATCACTGGTTGATACAAAAACCGGATTCTGCTGAATGCATCTTCTCCAAAATACTATTTGGCGGAAAACAGCCGCAAAAACAGATTCAGACAGACTCGGGATTTTTTTCATACTAATAGAAACCTTTCAGGAATTCAGTAGCCAAAACAACCAAAGATTGAAAACCTCCGCAGCTCAAAATTCGTAGCACCTGCCGATTCAATCCAACGGAGGCTCTGATACCATAAAATCATCTACATTACGTTTAGAAAGCGAGGAAGCAGACAGTATGAATATTCTGGTTTGTGTGAAACAGGTTCCGGACACTACGGAAATCCGGATAGATCCGGTTAAGAAGACCCTGATCCGTGACGGTGTCCCCAGCATTCTGAATCCCTTTGACAGTTACGCCCTGGAGATGGCTCTGCGCATCCGGGACAGCCAGGGAGGAAAGGTGGTAGTGGTGTCCATGGGACCGGGGCAGGCTGTGGCAGTGCTGAAGGAGTCCGTGGCCGTGGGGGCAGACAAGGCTTATCTGGTCAGCGACCGGGCTTTTGGAGGATCAGATACCCTGGCGACCAGTTATATACTTTCCTGCGCCATAGACGCCATTGCAGAGCGGGAAGGAAGCTTTGATGCAATTTTCTGCGGTAAACAAGCTATTGACGGGGACACGGCCCAGGTAGGCCCGGAGATCGCGGAGCACCGGGGATTGCCCCAGGTGACCTGTGCGGTAGAGGTGGAGGCGGCAGAAGGAGCGCTTCGTGTGAAGAAGGAAACAGACAGCGGATTCCAGATTCTGGAGGTGGCGGTTCCCTGCGTGGTGACTGCCACTAAGCCCCGGTTTGAACTGCGCTATCCCACCTTAAAAAGCAAGATGGCAGCCAGCCGGATGGTGATTCCTGCCCTGACCGCTGCGGATTTTTCCATTGACCTGGCCCGGGCAGGCCTGGGCGGCTCCCCAACCAAGGTAAAGAAATCCTTCACACCGGATGTAACCAAGCAGGCCGTGCGCCTGGAAGGTATGGAACCGGGAGAAGTGGCAGCGAAACTGTGTGAGGCGGCAATGGGTATTTAGCATATTACCGCATCATTTACATTGGGATTTGCTGGTACAAAGATGCACCGGGAAGCCGGGAGGAACCAGGCTGGTGAACACCAGAAGCCGCCTGGAGACTGCCGGAACAGGGACAGAGATTAAGGAGGAAAGAGAACATGGCCATGGAAGAAACGAAGAATTTATGGGTATATATAGAAACCGATGAAACAGGCAAGGCAAAAAATGTAGGGCTGGAGCTGTTAAACCCCGGACGCCGTCTGGCGGACAAGGCCGGGGACATGCTTTCGGCTGTGGTGGTGGGATACCATGTAGAAGAGGCAGTCCGGCAGGCGTCTAACTATGGGGCAGACCAGGTGATTGTGGTGGACGGGCCGGAATATGGGCAGTTTACCACGGATGCCTATGTGGCCGCCATGGCAGCGCTGGTGGAAAAATACCGCCCATCCAAGCTTCTGATCGGGGCAACACCCAATGGACGGGATTTCGCCCCCAGGTTATCCTGCCGCCTGGGGACCGGGCTTACGGCAGACTGTACAGCCCTGGACATCGACCCGGAGTCCGGTAATGTGGCCTGGACCCGTCCTGCTTTTGGGGGCAACCTGATGGCTACCATCCTTTGTCCGGATACCCGGCCCCAGATCGGCACGGTGCGCCCAGGTGTGTTCAAAAAATGCCAGGGAGCAGGGGAAAGGCAGGTTACAGTGATCCGGGAAGACATCCATGTACCACCGGAGCAGATCCGCACGCGGGTACTGGAGACGATCCAGGAGGCTGCCGGGGAAATTGTGGACCTGGAAGGTGCCGATGTAATCGTATCCGGCGGCAGGGGACTGGGAGGTCCGGAGCAGTTTGCCCTGCTCAGGGAACTGGCAGATGTACTGGGAGGTGTGGTAGGTGCTTCCAGGGCAGCGGTGGATGCAGGCTGGATTGATCATTCCCACCAGGTAGGACAGACCGGAAAGACCGTAGGACCAAAGCTTTACATTGCCTGCGGCATCTCCGGTGCCATCCAGCATCTGGCCGGTATGAGCGGCTCGGACCGGGTGATTGCCATCAACAAGGACCCGGATGCACCTATTTTTAATGCGGCAGATTATGCAGTGGTAGGAGACTTAAAGGAGATTGTACCGGCCTTGACTGCGGAGATCCGGAGAAGAAGAGGTTGAGACATGAGAAGGCATTGCCTTGTGGAGGAGATGTCCATAGGCACATGCCGGCAGCCGGTGTGTTATCCGGGCACCGGCAGTATACATACATAACAAGGAGGAAAATGGTATGTCGCTGGAAATGATTAGTCTGATCGGTATCATGCTGGGGGTGGCGGTATTTGTGTATGGTGTATTTAAGGGGCACAGCATCACCTTTGCAACCCTGGTGGGAGCCGTTGTGGTTGCTTTGTGCTCCCGGATGAGTATTCTGGAAGCCCTGACCAAAACCTATATGGGAAAGCTGGGCGGGACCATGACGTCCTTTATGCTGCTGTTTCTGATCTCTGCTCTGTTTGCCAAGATGATGGGGGATGTGGGAGCAGCCCAGTCCCTGGCCTACAAGATGGCGCGTCTGGCCAGGAAGTTCCCCAGACATGAGAAGTTCGCCGCCTGCTTGTGCATCGGTCTTCTCACCTGCGGTTTTATCTACGGCGGTATCAGCGTGTTTGTGGTGATCTTTACCCTGATTTATATTGGCAAGGAGCTGTTCGAGGAGCTGGATGTGCCCTGGTTTATGTTCACCTCTGTGGGCATGGGTACGGGAACCTTTGCCACTGGCATGCTTCCCGGTTCTCCCCAGCTGACCAACCTGATTCCCATGAATTATTTCGGAACCACCGCGTCGGCAGCTCCGGTTCTGGGTATCATCTGCACGCTGGCATCCTTCGCCTTTTCCTGCTGGTGGATCTGGTTCCAGTGCAGCCGGTGTGAGAAGCGGGGGATCGGCTTTGGACCGTCGGGAAACGAGATTAAGAAGGGATGGGTAGACCAGGAGCGTGTAGAAGAGCAGCCGCTTTGGAAATGTCTTCTTCCGTCAGTGATTATGCTGGTATGCTTAAACCTCTTAAAGCTGAATGCCAGTCTGGCTCTGGCTATCGGCTGCGGAGTCATTGCAATCCTGTTTGGGCCTAAGAGACTTCATATGAAGGAGAATATGAAGGTAGCTACCTCCAATGCAACCAATACAGCCGTAGCTCTGGCATCGGCGGCAGGCTTTGGTGCGGTGGTCAGTGCGTCTCCAGGCTTTTCCTATATTCTTAGCGGACTGGAGGCAATTCCGGGGCCGGCAGCCTTCCAGGTGATCGTTGCCATCAATATCGCCGCAGGTTTTTCAGCGTCCTCATCCACGGGGCTGAACCTGGCACTGGATTCCCTGGCTCCCCACTTTGCGACCCTGGGGATACCGTCGGCAGCGCTTCACCGTCTCTGCGCCATTTCAGCCCTGGGGCTGGACACCCTTCCCCACTCGTCAGCCCTGGCCAATACCTACACACTGTGTAAACTGTCCTATAAGGATGCGTATATCAACCATTTCGTGCTGACGGTTGTCAATAACCTGATAGTGGCTGCCCTCTGTGCACTGCTGATTACCATTGGAATTACATTTTGACGAAGCAGCTATATAGAGTAAGGTCCGGGGCATATCACAGGAAACATCTTGTGGGATGTATCGGATACCCTTTGGTTATGATTTATAGAAAGGAAAAGAAACTATGAAAACAAGAGCAACCGAATTATTACATATCCAGTATCCCATCATGCAGGGTGGGATGCAGCATCTGGGGGTTCCCGGACTGGCGGCGGCCGTTTCCGCAGCCGGGGGACTGGGAACCATCAATGTGACTATTTTCCCGGATCCTGAGGAGCTGCGAAGAGCCATCCGGCAGGTGAAGGAGCAGACAGACCGGCCCTTTGCCGTGAATATTTCCCTGATTCCCAGCCTACATCCAGGGAAGGAACTGTTTGATCAGGTGGATGTGATTCTGGAGGAGCAGGTTCCGGTGGTGGAGACTGCAGGGGCAAGCCCCAGGGAACTGGCAGACATTCTGACGGCCAACAAAAAGCAGGTGAAATGGATTCATAAGGCAGCCTGCATAAAGCATGCCAAGAAAGCCGAAAGCATGGGTGCGGATATCATCACCATGGCCGGTTTTGAGGTGGCAGGGCATCCCTATAAGGATGAGATCGGTACTATCGTGCTGGCTAACCGTGCGGCCAGGGAGCTGTCTGTGCCGGTGCTGGCAGCAGGCGGAATCTGTGATGGGCGTGGGCTGGCAGCTGCCCTGGCCCTGGGCTGCGAGGGTGTGGTTATGGGAACCCGTTTCGTGGCATCAGAGGAATGCTGGATTCACCAGAATTTCAAGGACTGGATTGTGGGTGCCGGGGAGGCGGACACCACCATTTGCCAGAAATCTATCAACAATATGGTTCGGGTGGCAGATAACAAAGCTGCCAAAAGGTGCAAGGAGCTGGAGGCCCAGGGAGCCACTCTTCAGGAGCTGATGGGTGTGATTTCCGGGAAGCTTGGAAAGGCAGCCTATGAGTCCGGAGATGTGGACGGAGGGATGTTTGGCATCGGACCGGCCATCGGCCTGATACACGAGATTAAACCGGCAAAGACGATTATTGAGGATATGATGGCGGAAGCGGAGGAGGTCAGAAGCCGTTTTGCTGCAATCTGGGAGAGCCCTTCGTAATGGGGCAGGCGGTAAGGATGCACAGGGAAAGGTGGCCGCTGTTGCAGCCACGTTGCAAAGAGAGTCCGGCGGGCCGGATTCTTCATTCAAAGAGGAGGAACAAATCATGGAAAAGCAGGCGCTGAAAGGAATTCGCGTACTGGATTTTACTACTATGGCAGCAGGTCCTCTGGCATCGGCCATGATGGCGGATTTTGGTGCGGAGGTCATCAAAGTAGAGCGTCCCGGGCGGGGGGATGACGGGCGCAAGTTTCCCCGGATGGTGGACGGAGGCAGTGTAGGCTTCTGCTGGTTCAACCGGGGCAAGAAGTCCCTTTGCGTGGACCTGGGCACCCCGGAGGGGGTGGAGGTGATCCGCAGGCTTCTGCCCAGCGTCAATGTGGTGCTGGAGAATTTCCGGCCAGGGGTTATGAAGCGGCTGGGGCTGGACTATGAAGCCGTGAAGGCGATCCGTCCAGATATTGTCTACGGCTCCCTGACCACCTATGGCCAGGAAGGGAAATTTATCCAGAAACCAGGCTATGACATAGTTGCCCAGGCCATGTCCGGCCTTATGAGCATCACCGGGGAGGCAGATGGGGATCCCCAGAAAAGCGGAGCTCCCCTGGGGGATCTGATCGGCGGTCTGAATCTCTACACCAGTGTCCTGACGGCTCTGTATCACTGGCGGGATACTGGGGAAGGCCAGTATGTGGATGTATCCCTGCTGCGGACCCTGATCTATATGAATAGTCCTTTAAACCACTGTAACTTTGGGGAAGCAGCAGCCTCCAGACGCCAGGGAAATCACCATCCAACCATGGCTCCTTACGGACTGTTCAAGTGCAGAAAGGGCAGCTTGATCATTGGTGCCGCAGGTAAAAGTATATGGGAGAATCTCTGCACTCTGATGGGGCGGGAGGATCTGAAGACAGACCCGGATTACCTGGAGGTCACGGACCGGGCCCGCAACCAGAAAAAACTGATTCCCCTGATTGAGCAATGGCTGAAGGACACCTACGCGGATTCCGATGAGGCCCAGGCGGCTCTGGATGCAGGAGGTGTGCCCTGCGCCCAGGTGTACGATCAGTGGCAGGTGTTCAATGAGCCGGAATTCAGGAAGCTGGGATGGATCCGGCAGGTTCCGGCCATGCCGGGCATGGAGCACATGCCAACCTTCTGGGACCGGGCAGGCAACTGCAATATGTCTGAGACGCCACCGGAATTTTTCCGGGCTCCGCTTCTGGGGGAGCATACAGAGGAACTGATGAAATCCGTGGGATATTCCCAGGAAGAAATCGGGGAAGTAAAAGCCCGGTGGACAATGAAGTAAAAAAAGCGTGAAGGAACCGGGGCCGCAGGGAAAATCCAGGCCCAGGTGCAGGAGGTCGGCCGTCTGGGGCTGTATCTGGCAGCAGGTATAGGTGTGGGCGGCTGCATCCGGAAAGGAGAATGAATGGCAGGACTTTATCAGATGACGGATATGCAGCAGGATCTGGTTTCCATGATCCGGGATTTTATGAACAAGGAGATCAGGCCCCATGTGCTGGAGTGGGAGAAGGAGGGGCATTATCCCAAAGAGATTATTCAGATGGGTATTGACATGGGACTTCACATGATGCAGGTGCCGGAGGAGTACGGCGGTCTGGGGCTGGATACCACCACTACTGCCATGCTGATTGAGGAAGGCGCCAAGGTGGAGAGTACCTACATGGGCATGTTTAATGTTACCAGTATGGGCGGTAAGATAGTGATGAAATCCGGCACCCAGGAGCAGAAGCAGTACTATGCAGGCCTCTTGCAGCAGGGGTATTTAAGCGCCTTCTGCCTTACAGAACCTGGGGCCGGCTCCGATGCGGCAGCTGTGCGCACCACAGCTGTCCGTAAGGGAGATAAATACGTGATCAACGGGACCAAGATGTTTATCACCAATGCTGAGCTGGCCAGTGTCTACCTGGTGGTCGCCTCCACGGATTTAAGCAAGGGCTACAAAGGGCTGGCCACCTTCATCGTGGAGCGGGACCGTCCTGGTGTCAGTGTGGGGAAGAAGCTGGATAAGATTGGCTTTAAGCTGTCTAACACAGCGGAGGTGATCTTTGAGGATGTGGAGATTCCGGCAGAGAATCTGGTGGGTACCGAGGAGACCGGCTTTAAAAATGCCATGAGTGTGCTGACAGCCTCCCGCCCTATCATCGCGGCCTCATCCCTGGGGATTGCCCAGCTGGCCGTGGATCTGGCTACCCAGTATTCCAAAGAACGGGTGGCCTTCGGAAAGCCCATTTGTAAACAGCCTATGATCCAGGAAAAACTGGCCCGGATGGAGACCCTGGTTCATGCCATGCGGGGCGTGGTCTACAATAGTACCATGCTTCTGGACCAGGGACTGCCTTGTGGAAAAGAGGCCTCCATTGCCAAGCTGTTCTGCACCGGCTCTCTGGATAAGATTGTGGATGATTCCGTACAGATATTTGGCGGCTATGGTGTGATGGATGAATATCTGATCCAAAAGCTGTACCGTGATGCCAGGATCACGAAGATCATTGAGGGTACCAATGAGATCCAGCATGTGGTAATCGCCAAAGAGATGCTCCGGTAACAAGGCAGATAGCGAATCGTTCAGCCGGGGCTGTCTTCCTTCTCACAAAGCGTCAGGAGCAGGAAGCCGCGGATCCGTCTGAACGATGACGGAAGTACCCGGCAGCAGATGAAACTGGCTGCCGGGTACTTTTTTGTTTTATAGGAAATTGCGTCCCACGAAACAAAAACGTTCTGGGAGGATGCGCACTCCGCGCAAAGGAAGATGGCTGCTGTTACACCCACGTTCCGGCGCGAGAGTCCGGCTCGCCGGACTCTTTTTAGCACTTTAAGGCTGCTTTCCGGGCTCATGGGCCTGTCCGCTGTAGCGCTGGGTCAGAAGCCGGTGGAGGACCTTACCCACAGAGTTGCGTGGCAGATGGTCTGCCAGATAGATGGTCTTGGGGGTCTTGTATCCGGCAGTCCGGCTGTGGCAGAAGGCCTTTAAAGCTGTCTCATCAAACTGTTCCGGCTTCCGGGCCACCACGCAGGCACAGACACGTTCGCCCCAGGTCTCGTCCGGAATGCCGAAGACCGCAGCTTCCTTTATATTTTCATGTTCCAGGAGAATGTCTTCCACCTCCTTAGGAAAGACGTTTTCCCCACCGGTGATAATCATGGTGGAGCGGCGTCCTGCCAGATGGAGATAACCGTCAGGGGTGAAATATCCCATGTCATTGGAGAAAAACCAGCCGTCCCTTAGGGATGTACCAGTAGTCTCCGGATCCTGGTAATATTCCTGCATCATGCCGGGACCCCGCAGGACAATTTCCCCTGTTTCGCCCGGGGCGCAGTTTTTGCGGTCTTCCCGGACAATACGGATTTCCATGCCCTCCATAGGCAGGCCTACAGAGGTGCGGCGGCCTTCTGCACCGGAAAGATGATCTTCGTGGTCCAGGACCGTGACGCCGCCGGCCAGTTCCGTCATGCCGTAGATTTCCATGAACCGGCAGCCGGGAAGCTGCCGTAAAGCCCGGCTGATCAGGGCCAGAGGCATGGGTGCCATGGAATAGTTGATGGTAGCAAGGCTGGAGAGATCATGGGGCCTTTGGGAGAGATGCTCCAGCAATGACCGCAGTGTAGAGGGAGCTACGGTGATCCGGGTTACATGCTCTTTCTGGATGCTGGCCAGATAGGCTTCCGGGTCAAAATGTCTGAACAGAACCAGGGTTCCCAGACAGGCCAGACACATGTAGTTGCCCAGGCTGCCGGCATGGAACATCTGGGTCATGGCCTGGAAGACAATGTGCTTCTCGAACTGTTCCCCCTGGATCATCAGGCGAAGCTTGGCCAGCAGAGCCTGGTGGGTGAAGACAACGGCTTTGGGAATGCCGGAACTGCCGCTGGTATGGTAGAGGGTGAATATGTCATCCATCTCCACGGTCCGCAGCGGCAGTTTTTCCCTGCCGGAAGCCAGAAATTCCTCATATTCGGAGGGTTCCTTCTCCCGGCAGGTGTCCAGACGGATCAGGCAGACACCCGGATCCAGGCTCCGGACCAGCTCCTGGTACCGGAAAGGGTCTTCTGTCTGGCAGAAAACAAGCTGGCTGTCCGTATGCCGCAGCAGGTAAGCCTGCTCCCGGACATTGCACCGCCAGTTGATGTTGACAGCTGTGAGTCCTGCCCGCGCGCAGGCAAAGAACAGCTCTATGTATTCAATGCTGTTTTGGGAAATGATGGCAGCCTTCAGCGGTTTTCCCTCAGCCTTCTGCCAGAGGGCTGAGGCCAGCCGGTCTACCCGCCGGTTCAGCTGGGCATAGGTGATACGCTTCTGTCCGCAGATAACTGCGGTCCGGTCCGGGCAGGCAGAAGCGCCAAAGTTCAGAATCTGGGAGAAATCCCGGTTCTGGTCATAGTGAAAATCATAGGGAATCATCATAGGAAGCTCCATTCTCATTCAGGCCAAACTGTGACGCACAGATGACGGAAAGTAATTTTCAGACGTACTCTGGGAACCGGAATTATCTTCCGGTAAATACGGGCTTGCGTTTTTCCAGAAAAGCATTTACTGCTTCCCAATGGTCCTGGCTTTGCACCAGCCGGTCTGCACAGTCTGCCTCCTGACTCATGGCAGAGTAGAGTCCGGGATAGCAGATCCGGTTTACAGCGGCTTTGATCTCTCCGTAGGTCCTGGACGGTCCGGAAGCCAGCCGGGAAGCCAGCCGGGTAATAGTATCCTTTAGTTCCACAGCCGGGACAGCCTGGGTGATCAGGCCCCATGCAGCTGCATCGGCGGCGGAAAAGCGGCGACCGGTCATAAACAGATCCGTGGCTCTGGCCGGACCCAGCCGGTTTAAGGCCATCAGGGAGGATCCCATATCCGGCGCCAGTCCGATACCGGCAAAGGCAAATACCATTTTGCAGGATTCTTCGGCTATGGAAAAGTCGCAGGCCATGGCAAGGCTCAGGCCACCTCCGGCGCAGGAGCCTTCCAGCCAGGCAATGACCGGCTTTTTCGTTTCCCGGACAGAGAGCACCAGCCGGTTTAAGTTCCACATGTTCTGGCGGGTATCCGTTTGGGGCAGCCGGCCCTCCCGGTAACAGTCTGTCCGGTTTTTCATGCTCTTTACATCCCCGCCGGCGCAGAAGGTGCCACCGGCACCCCGCAGCAGGATAACCCGGATGTCCGGCTGGTAGCGGGCTTTTTCCAGCTCATCATAGAGGGCCGCTGCCATAGTCTGGGACAAGGCATTTAAATGGGCCGGATTGTTGAGAGTCAATGTGAGAATGCCATTTTGCAGGCTGGTCAGGACCAGTGGTTCCATAAGAAAGACCTCCTTCCAAGAGTGTTCCATTTTCACGGGAAAAATGTTAAAATAGTAACAATGCATAAGGGACCGGATTCCTGGCATTGCCGCGGAAGCTTCCGGGCGCTTATAACTACGGTGATTATAATCACTGGTGGAATGAAATGCACTGTATATTTCTACAAAAGGCGACAGACAGAGGGCATGAGGCAGTGGTTGATTTGACTAAAAGGAGACAAGGGAAAACATGAAGGTGTCAATGGAACTGGTATATCAACATATTCGGAGGAAATTCCCGGAGGCGGCAGAGGGTCTTGAACTGGTGACGGCAGGCGGGGAGACGGGAATCCGCAGGGCAGTGCTGATGTCCCAGGAGCCGGAGTACACGGATGATTCCTTTCTCTGGTTCGGGGATGGAGCTTGTCTGCCGGACCGGGACGGAACGCAGGAGACTCCAGGCAATTACCTGCTCTATGGAGACCGGGAGATCATGGAGCGGCTCAGGGATACGGGGCAGTACAATGCCATTTTGATTCCAGGTACCCTGGAACCGGTGCGGGTCTTCAACTTTGTGTCCTGGCTTCTTCACGAAATCGAGAAATGGCAGCACGAGATGGATCTGGCTATTGTCTATGGCAGAGGTATCCAGGCTATGCTGGATGCAGGCAGGAATCTGATCCGCGACCTTATCATTGTGTGGAATCCGTCTTTTGAACTGGTGGCCCATACCAGCTGGATTCCCCTGGAACGGGAACCGGTTAATGAGATTGTTAGGTGTGGAAAATTTCCAGGAAGTGCAGTCAGACGGATCATCCAGATGGGATATCTGGACAATCCGCGCCGGTTTGACCATCTGACAGTCACCTATCCCCCTAACTGGGTAGATACCCCTTTTGTGCTCAGGGTCTTTTCTTACCGGGGTTGCAACGCGTTTACCATGGCCCAGTATTTTCCGGAGGAGGAGCCCACATCGGCTGATCTGGAAATGCTGCACATTCTTGAACATTACATGGAGCAGTATGTCCGGTCTTCACCGGCCATGAAACAAGAGCCGGGAAAGCGTCTCTATGAGCCTTTTCTCATTGAACTGCTGTATGGGAAGCTGGCGGAGGAACACGAGATCCGTGACAGGCTGGAATATATCCATATGCCCTATGAGGCGGATTATCTTCTGATGGATATCCGTATTGCCAATTTTACCACCCCTCTGGTGGCTTATGTGATGCGCAACTGCAAGATGCTCTTTCCGTTCAGCAAACGTCTGGCCCACAAGGAGCGGATCTTCGTGGTGCTGAATTTAAGCTGGCGGAAACACGGCAGTGGGACCATAGAGGAGAAGCTGGAGCAGGTGGCCGGACTTCTGGAGACGGTAAAAGGTGTCTGTGCCATCAGCCGTCCTTTCAGGACACTGGCCGGTCTGGGCTGTGCCCGTCAGGAGACGGAGGCAGCTCTGGAAGTCATTGGGAAGAGACGGATCGTGTATTTCCAGGAGGTCCAGTTCAGTATCCTGGTCCGCAATTTCCAGGAGTACAGCCAGATTCCCCTTGTGCACCTGATCAGCCCAGAGCTGCTGGCCGTCTACCAGGAGGATCTGGAAAAAGGTAATGACAATATCCGGCTCCTGGACTTCTATCTGGGCCACAACTGCAATATCACCGATACGGCCAGGGAGATGAATCTACACCGCAACAGTGTGATCTACCGGCTTGGACGGCTGGAGGAAAAGCTGCACCTGCAACTGGAGGATGCCCAGGCCCGGTTCCGGCTGCAAGTGATGCTGAGGCTGTTTGCATTTCCTGCGGTAAAGGAAATGCTGGAGGAAGGGAAGGCCTGACAAGTCACTGGAATCAGGTCATTGCTGGTGCAGCAAAGACTTTGGGAATCTTTTACAGTGCATATTTTTTCAGCAGCTGCCCTGAGATAACCATCCGCTGGATCTGGTTGGTTCCCTCAAAGATCTGGTAGATTTTTGAGTCCCGGTAGAGCTTTTCCACCGGATAGTCTCTCATGTAGCCGTAGCCGCCGAATATCTGCACGGCATTGGAGACGATCTCCTGGAGTACATCCGTGGCGAAGCATTTGGCCATGGCCCCATACATGCCAAGCTCTGGGGAACGGAGATCCTGAAGCTCGGCAGCCTTGAGTCCCATGAGGCGGGCAGCCTCCAGTCTGGTCCCCATATCCGCCAGCATGAAAGCAACTGCCTGGTTTTTACAGATGGGCTGGCCGAAGGTGATCCGCTCCTGGGAGTAGCGGATAGCATACTCAAAGGCGGCCCGTGCGATGCCGCAGGCAGAAGCGGCAGTGGAGGCACGGCCTTCATTGAGGGTCATCATGGCGATTTTAAAGCCCTTACCTTCATCGCCGATGCGGTTGGCGGCAGGAATCCTCACATCCTCAAAAATTACGTCAGCGGTGTTGGAAAGGCGGATTCCCAGCTTATCCTCATGCTTTCCCACAGAGATGCCAGGGGTGTTCCGGTCCACACTGAACATGGTGAGTCCCCTGGTCCCCTTTGATTTGTCTGTGGAAGCCACCACCGTATAGATGTCAGCCAGACCGCCGTTGGTGATGAAGCATTTGCGTCCGTTGAGTATGTACTCGTCCCCCACCCTGACGGCGGTGGTCTTCACAGAGCCGGCGTCAGACCCGGCATCCGGCTCGGTCAGGGCAAAGGCGGAGAAGCCACCAGGTACCACAATATCGGCGAAATGCTGACACTGTTCTTTGGTGCCTGCGATCATTAAAGGTTTCATTCCCAGGCTGTTGGCCCCTACACTTAAACTGAAGCCTGCATCCCCCCAGCTCATTTCTTCCCGGAGAAGGCTGGCAGTTACATGACTGATTCCGGGACCGCCGTACTCTTCCGGCATATCCAGACAGTGGATGCCCATCTCCACGGTCTTTTTGTAAAGTTCCATGGGAAATTCTCCGGTTTTGTCGTATTCTTTTGCGACTGGCCGTATCTCTTTTTCTGCAAACTCATGAACCATCTGCTGCAAACCCAGTTGTTCCTGCGTAAATACCATATTTTTATCCATCCTTTCTGACTGGTGCTACATTATAAAGCTGATTGTAACCGTTCTGTATGGTTACAGAATAGCAGATTTAACCGGAGGCTTGTATGGATGACCTTACAGGATTTAGCCCATGGGAACGGACGGCATTTTGTGGAATCATACAGTGTTTTGTGGAGAGAGGTCTGATATTATGGGAGAAAAGGAGCGTTAGAGGAGGAATACACCATGACAGAAGAAACTGGCTACAGACCATTGGCAGGAGTGAAGGTGGTGGAGCTGTCCACCATGGTGGCTGCCAGTTCCCTGGGGCGCATTCTGTGTGACTGGGGTGCGGAGAGTATCAAGGTGGAGGGAACAACGGGGGATCCTTTCCGCAACTTTCCGAAAAATTACCGGGTGCCCTGCACGCCGGATGAGAATCCCCTGTTCGATAGTCTCAATGGAGGGAAGCAGGGGCTGGTACTGGACCTGAAGACCCCGGAGGGAATGGAAATCCTTCATAGGCTTTTGGCAGAGGCCGATGTCTTTATTACCAACAACCGGCAGAAAAGTCTGGATAAAATGGGGCTGGATTACGGCACCTTAAAGGCGCGGTATCCCAGGCTGGTCTACGCCCAGATCACCGGCTATGGGGATGCAGGGCCCAAGGCTGCAAGTCCCGGCTATGATACGGTAGCCTTCTGGGCCAATACAGGTTTTAACGCGGATATGTCCGTGGACAGTCCGGGCAGTTACCCGGTGTATGGCGGTGTGGGGCCTGGGGATCTGATTACGGCCTTAAGCCTCTTTGGCGCGATTGCCAGCGCCCTCTATAAGCGGACCGTCACCGGGGAGGGAGACCGGGTGTCCATCTCCCTTTACGGAACCGGGCTGTGGTGCTTCCACCTTATGGCAGTCCCCTGCGAGAAGCAGTATGGATACACCTATCCCCGTACACGGTATACAGGAACACCTCTGGGCTCCCCATACCGGACCAGGGACAATGAGTGGATCATGACCACCATCCCCAATGTGGAGACCCAGTGGGAGGATTTCTGCGCTGCCATGGATATGCCGGAACTGAAGGAGGATCCCCGGTTCACTACTACGGAAAACTTAAGGAGCCCGGAGAACAGCAGCTTCCTGATCCATCACCTGGAAGAGAAATTTCTCACCCGGACAGCGGCCCAGTGGGATAAGGCACTGGCAGCCCATAATATTGTCCATGATACCCTGGGCCATTACAAAGATATGGAGACCAGTGAGCAGGCCTGGGCCAACGGGGATATCCATCAGGTAACCTGCCCGAATGGGAAGAAGTCTGTGCTGGTGCGTCCGCCAATGCGCAGTGACAGGATGGGACTTCCGGCCTTCCGGCGGGGCCCCCTCCTTGGAGAGGACAGCGACCGGATTCTGGAAAAGCTGGGATATTCCAGGGAAGAGGTGGAAGCCCTGAAAGAAAAAGGGGTTACCCGGACTACCCGGCTGTAGATTCCAGAACCCGGACAGATTAAATGCCGGATCTGTTCTGGGGAAAGGGGGAATGCACCATGTCGGAGCAGGCAGAGGAGAAAGGGGCTTGCAGGGAAATTCCTTCCCTGGTTTCCAGGCTTTCCGGAGAAGGAAAGGGGTTCGGCTATCTAACCTGGGAGTGGGCGCAGCAGAAGCCGGATAAAGTGGCTGTCATCTGTGATGGAACCAGCCGGACCTACGGACGGCTGGAAGAGAGAATCAGCGGGCTGGCAAAGGCCCTGGGAAAGCTTGGGTTGTCCAGGGAAAGCCGTGCAGCCATTGTGCTGCCTAACTGCATTGAGTATCTGGAGATAGAATTTGCCTGTGCCCGTGTGGGAATTACCATTGTAAAGATCAACTGGCGGCTGTCGCTGCCGGAGATTCGGGAGCTTTTGGCATGGAACGATGTGGAACTGGTATTTTCCCGCAGAGACCTGCCTGGAATATCCTGGGAGACGGACTCTGATTTGGGTCTGGGATTCTTTCTGGTGGATGTGACCGGGGAGGCATTCGCTGAGATGGCTGAAGGCGGTGCAGCCGGAGAATCCGAAGAGACAGCAAAGGCCAGGGATGGCAAAGAGACCAGGGAAATCCGGTCCGCAGGGGCCGGTGGGAGAACCGGACTGAGGGCTTATGTTCCGGCAGAAGTCCCGGACAGTATTCTGATGCATCTCCACACCAGCGGAACTACCGGGACTCCCAAATGTGTGATCTACACCCAGGAATCCTTGCTGGCAGAGCTGGATCTGTGCCGGAAGGCCCTGGGCTTCAGCAAAGATACCGTGTTCCAGGTCATGAGCCAGTTGTATCACGCAGCCAGCATCGGGCCTTATACCTGCCTTTCCCTGGGAGGGACCCTGGTGATGTTTCAACGTTTTCAGCCTAAGGAGTATCTGCGCAGTATCGGTCGCTACAAAGTGACCCGTCTAAGTGCCATTCCTACAGTGCTGCGGGCAATTCTGGACGAGCCGGAGCTGGAACACAGCGATCTGTCCTCCTTAAAGACCGTATACTATTCCACCTGCCCGATCCCGCCAGGGCTTATCCGGCAGGCCAGGAGGGCTCTGGGCTGTGATTTCGTCCAGTCTTACGGGATGACGGAAATGGGGTCCATTGTTACCATTCTGGGTCCGGAGGACCATAGGCAGGAAGGAGTCCGGCTCCATTCTGCCGGATGTCCGCTGGACGGATGCCAGGTGCGGATCGTGGATCCGGAGGACAGGGACCGTGCCAGGGGACAGACCGGAGAGATTCTGCTGCGGGGCCCTGGCAGGATGCGGGGATATTATAAGATGGAAGAGGCCACCAGACAGGCCCTTCGGGGAGGATGGTATCATACCGGTGATATAGGCTGGCTGGATGAGGACGGATACCTGTATCTGACCGGAAGGAAAAGCGATCTGATTATATCTGGCGGCGAGAACATTTACCCAAAGGAGATTGAAGATGTGCTGGGAGAATGTCCGGGAGTCAGGGAAAGCGCAGTCTATGGGGTACCCCATGGATACTGGGGAGAGGCGGTTCATGCCAGTGTGATCCCACGGACCGGGGTACACCTGACTGGGGAAGAGCTGCGGGAATTCTGTCAGGGCCGGCTGGCCGGCTACAAGATTCCCAAAGAGTTCTTTTTCCGGGAGGAATTTCCACGAAATGCCACGGGAAAGGTGTTAAAAAGAGTTCTGGTCCAGGAGGAAACTGGCAAAACAGAAGCGGAAAGGACAACGATATGATTAATGAAGCCTGTGTGGGACTGAGGGTTTCCCAGGATTATACCTATGACTGGCGGGATGTGATTCTTTACCATCTGGGGATAGGAGCCGGACAGAAGGATCTGGAATATATTTATGAGAAGGACCTGAAAATGCTGCCAACCTTTGGAGTGGTCCCCTGCTTTGCCACCTTTGGCACAAAGCCTCATTATGACCGGCCTTATCTTCCTACCAGCCTGATGGAGGGTCTGCGCCCGGAAGGGACCCTTCATATGGACCATCGTCTGGTAATCCACAGACCGGCGGATCCACAGGGAGGAAACTGGCATGTGGAGAAACATGTATCCCGGGTGTATGACCGGGGCAAAGACAGAGGGGCAAAGATAATGATAGAGGTGCAGGTGTCTGACAGGGTGGGACCGGTCTTTACCAATACCATCGGATATTTTAACCGGTATGCCGGAGGCTTCGGAGGCCAGCAGCCGCCCAGCCCCGGTACGGATATTCCCCGGCGGACACCGGACAGGGTGCTGTCAGCTTCCTATGGAGAGCTGGCCAATGCGGTTTACCGTCTCACTGGGGATACCCACCGTCTTCATATAGATCCGGAATTTGCAGAGAAATCCGGCTTTGACCGGTGTATTGTCCATGGTCTTTGTTCCATGGGCTATGGCTGCCGGATGCTGGTGGGGATGCTGATTCCCCATAGGCCGGAGCGGATGAAGGAGATGGAGGTTCAGTTTCGCAGTGTGGCTTATCCAGGAGAGCGGTTTTGCCTGGAACTGTGGCAGACCGGGGAGACGGAAGCGGTTTTTAGGACCGTATCGGAGCAGACCGGAAAGGCCATTCTGGACCGGGGGAGATTTGTATGGGAATAGCATAGGGGACTATGCTGGAGACAAAGTCAGGATATAATGCCAAAAGGTTTATCAAATATACATACCCTCAGTGGACAAGGGGACACACGCCCCAGATTTGTGATTCTGCAAGGCACTGGAACGAAGCGTACTGGACGTACGCTGAGCGACAGTAACGCAGTAGAATAGCAAATCTGTGGTGCAAAACCGTGTGTCCCTTTGTCCACTGGGGGTATACTTCCTCATTATCAAAAGTAAAGCTCCTGCAATAATTTCCACCATTTTTCCCGATCGTTTTTATTGAAGCAACATTATCCTTTTCTTCTTTCTGACGGTCTTACACTATATCCACAATTACCAAAATCTCTTAGGAAATCATTTATAGGAATAATAATGCGTTATCATTCATGTTAAATATTTAAACAATATCGCTATTACTGCCGCTTTTCACTAGAGTGTGTCTGAAAATTGCTTTCTGGTAGCTGTGCGTCCCACAAAGTGGAATGCACAGCTAACGGAAAGCAATTTTCAAATACGCTCCAGAGTTTATTACATCCTTTTCAAAATGGATTTACAAGCCCCTTATTCCCTCCTCATTTCCTCCCACAACATTTCTTATACTTCTTCCCGCTCCCGCAGGGACAGGGATCATTGGGATAGACCTTCTTCTCCATGCGCACGAAGGGCTCGTCTGTGGCAGCCACACTGACAGCAGCAGGGGTCAGGAGATAGTCCCGTTTGTAGAGGGCCAGGAGCTGCCGGAGCTTCTCATCAGATACGTAATAGTCCCAGTTGTCGCGCTCATTAGAATGCCCCAGAAGACGGAAGAAATTGTCGATGATCTCCCGGTGGTGGGGGAAGCGCTGCAGCATGGCGTAGGCGCGGGTCACCTTCTCGGCGGGGGCATTTTTCTGGAAAAATGCTTCGTAGGCGGCGACCCACAGACCGATGGCATACTGGGCCAGGAACGGATGATCCGGGTACTGCTCCAGGTACTCGTCTGTCTCCTCCAGATAGGAGTTCATCTCCTTTTTGGACAGCATTTCGTCGAATTCGGTCTTCAGCGCCCACGCACCAACCAAAAGACCTGCCAGATCTCCATTCATCATATTGCTGGAGATCTCTTCGATCAGGTCCTCGACCCGGCTGACGCCAAAGCTGTTCTGGCCGGTTATACTGGCGCTGATGGATACAAATTTCAGTACGATACATCTTGTATGCAGGTAATAATAATGCGTCCGGTCGCTGAATGCGATCGTTCTCATGGCATGGGCATAATCCTCGGTCAGTTCAATGAGAAGCGCCCCGAAATCCAGGGTCTTTTCAGCTTCCTGGGCATAGGCCGCGCCCATAGTGCAGGAAAAGGCCCAGTAGGCGTAGTATTCCACCTGTACCTCGTCCTCCCAGTCCACCAGGGGGAAGATCTCATCTTTGAGCTTTAGTGCCGCGCTCCAGCGCTCCTGGAGGATCAGATTCATAGAATGTTCCCGGTACCAGCGCAGCCGGAGCTTCACCTGCGTATCCCCCTGGGGGAGCCGGTCCAGCAGGGGGCGCACCTGCCGGACCAGCTGTGCGGAACGCTTGCCGTCGTGGAGCGAGTCTGTAAAATAGGCCGCGTGATCCAGAAGAAATGCTATTTTATAGGAAATGATCCCGTCACTTTCAGGAAAATCACAGAGAAGCTCCAGCGCTTCCCAGGACGATGCATCAGGATACCAGCACACCAGCTTCCGGGAGCAGTAATACAGTCCTCGGAGCTTAAGCAGATGAGCCTGTTCACTCTCTGTGGGGAAGGATTTCCAGAAGTCCAGTTCTGCGTTGACCAGATCCACCTGCCACGTGGGAGGCAGCAGCTCCGGAACCATTTCCGGAGATGTAATATCAGCCAGCAGGGACAGATGTGTCACCGCATCATTCAGGTCACGGCCATCCGTGCCGCCGTCCTCCGTCCCGGGCTGTCCATCCGTGCCGCCGTCCTCCGTCCCGGGCTGTCCATCCGTACCACCGCCATCCGTCCCGGGCTGTCCAACTGTACCGCCGCGGTTCATTTCCGGCTGTCCGCCAGTGCTGCTCTCAGGTATCCTGTCTGGCTGGTCCAGCCGCAGGAAATTGTGTCCCCGGAGGGTACAGAGGCTGGGATCGTATTCGGTGCTCCGGAACAGACTCCTGTGTTCGGCATCAAAGCTTTGCTCCAGCCGGTCATACCAGGAATCACCTGGCAGGGGGCTGCACTGCTCCAGCAGAAGAATCCTCAGGAAATAAATGGATTCTTCGAATTTGTCCATCAGTGTGGCTATGAAACCGGCTGCGGCGGCCTCATGTCCCGTCACAGGATCGATAACCACCAGAAGATCCTGGGACGGATGGAAATCATCCAGGCTGGAGATATCCGCATCACAGTTCAGGAAGAAGCCGTAGGATTCCGGCGACATCCGGTCCATGAGCTCGTAGGCAAGACGGCTCCTGTCAGGGCCGGAGGGACCGGTAATTGCCCACCACTGGATCTCAGTCGGGAACTTCATGAAATCAAACAGGCGCCAGAGATCCTCCCGCCTGCCAGAGAACGGAAGAGCGCAGAAGTCAGACAGGCGTCCTGCCGGATGTTTATCCAGAGTCAGAAGAGACACCGGTGACTGTTCCAGCCAGGTGCAGGACCTGGGTCGGGGTGACATACCCAGGGGGCTTTCATTCATGGCTGTATTTGTGGTTTCATGGAATGCAGCGATATCTGTTTTCATTTGTCCGTAACCTCGTGATCTTTATGGAATATTGTTTTTCCGTCCGCAGATGCGTGAAATGGATTTTCAGGTGATTCCGTAAATGGGCAGTACCTTTGGCCTCCGCTGTGCCGTGGCTGCCTCTCAGGTCTTGAAACCTATGGAAAAAGCCAAATATAAATCGGCTTATGTGCAGGCGCGGCATAGATGTATCGTTATCTTTTCTGTACTGTTATGGCTTTTGTGAACATTATACCAAACTTTGCGCAGGATGGGAAGATGGATAACGGAAAGCGTAACGGACGCCCGCTTCTTCTTGTCCGGCGTAGCCGGACAAGAAGAGGCGCCCTGTGAACAGTAACTATTCCCGCGGTCAGCGCAGCGGGCGTGCAGCCCACTGGCAAGCCGGCAGCTGCGGCGGTGAGATCATCTTCATCCTCATCCTGGTCGCCAGACGTGCAGCCCACTGGCAAACCGGCAGGCTGCGGCCCGGGAAAGCATCCGTTCGGGTTCTCATTCATCATCCGGTTCCAGATTATCGAAAATATCCGAATTGTAGAATTCCCGGATCGTGATTCCCAGTCCTTCGGCAATCTTATTGATATTTACGATTCCGGGGTTTTTGCTCTTGCCCTTTACGATGCTTTTATAAGTGGATTCCGGCATCCCTGCCTGATAGCTTAACGCATATCCGCTGAGTTTTTTCTGTTCGCACAGCTCCTTGATCCGGTAGCTGGTCGCTTCACAAATCCTCATAAGCCTCTGAATTCTCCTTTCCCTTTGCCTTTAAGTGTAGTCGAATTTTGACGTATTCTAGGGCGATATGTCACCTCAAACGTCATTGTTTACTGATTTTTGTAAAGCGGCGGCAGCTTTTTTGCAGGAGAGGCACTGGAGAGGGGGAGATCCCCATGGTGTTGTGATTATCCCGTAAAAAAGGGATGGCAGATAGGGTGCATATATAGGTACCGTTCTGGAACATTTCCCGGGATAGTATCAATATACGTACACTATTTTTCTGAATAATTTCAAGTGATAATCGTACTGGGAAAAGCGTGAGAGACTTGTTCTGGCGGATGTTTTCAACAGACCGCATATATTCCACAACAGGCGGTCCGGACGGATAGCCGGATTCCACGCATTCTATTCCCGCGAAGACAGGGAACCAGGGGTGGACAGAATTGACTTTGGCGGCTGCCTGCGGGAATTTGACTAAAGATCCAAAGCATAGTCCTGTAATTTCAGAGGTAGTTATGATCAAGTATGACAGATTATGGGAGACGATGCGTGAGAAGGATATCTCGCAATATGATTTATATACGAAACACAATGTACCGCGATCCCAGCTTCACAGACTTAGGCACAATCTGAATATAGAGGTGAATACCATAGACCGGCTTTGTAATATTCTGCATTGCAGGGTAGAGGATATTATGGAGCATTTTGATGATGATAATGTGTTTTAACCAGTTCTGAGAGCGTGTCACAAGGAAGCTGTGAATGCCCGGATCCGGTTTTTTTGCTGTCTGTTTTGCCACCTTCCCAAGGGCTGTTTTTGGTGTGCACACCCCATTGCGCTGTATTCATGTAAGCCAAATTTACCACAGGCTGTGACGCGCAGGCGGCAGGTTTTGGGACACTGCAGCTGCCGGAAAGCATTTTTCAGACAGACGCTGACACCTGACAATCTGGCGTTTCGGCGTAACAGCAGACGTCGACACCTGATAATCTGGCGTTGCGGCGTAACAGACACACGCCGACACCTGATAATCTGGCGTTTCGGCGTAACAGTTCAGACAGGCCTGCGCATTTGCTGCGCTGACTGCACGAATACATAGTGGCCGCGGGCATACGGCCCTCTGCATTCCATTTCGGTCGGTCCCTAACAGGCGTCACTGGCGCCTGGGACCGCGAAGAGATTCTAAATGGCCGTATGCCGTAACAGGGGTATCTGGCCGCTGCGTTTCGGCAGCATTTCCCAGAAAAGGAGACGATTACTCATACAAAATTAATAGATTCTTAATGAAAAATATTTCAGGTATGATATAATAGGATAAGAATATCCGTTACTGTTCAGATTCGCAGTGTTCATATACGGAACATGCCGCTGGCAGTTTTTTTGTATGCCCCAGTATGCAGAAAGCGCCGGTGACATTTTTTCTGTAAGGTACCCTGGGCTGTAACGAAAGTACAGATGAGAGGATTGGCAATGTATCAGAAGAGTAAAACCATCGAGAACGTTCTGGTGATGATTGTGGATCTGGTTTGTCTGCTGACCAGTGTGCTGCTGGCGTTCTGGATGCGATTTGAGCTGCTAATGGGAATTAACCGGAGGGGTGACCAGATGTGGATGGTTCCCCTGATGATTTTTATATCGGTTGCGCTGGAGGTCTGCTTTGATTTTAATCACCATTTCTCCCGGAGGGGGCTGTTGGAAGATCTGGCAGCCATATTCCGGAAGCAGCTGGCGTTTTCTGTAGTGTGGGTACTGTGTCTGTACCTGATACATAGAGCAGAGACACTGCCCCGGCTGGTATTTGGATATTTTGCAGTGACCAGCGTGCTGCTGATGTTTGCAGGACATCTGCTGCTGCGTCAGTATCTGCTGAAGGTATTCCGGAAGGGGCGTTACAGCAGCCGCCTGCTCCTGGTGTCTACCAGGGAACGTGTGGAGAGTGTTATTAAAAATATCGTCGGCTACAACGAATGGATGCGGATCATGACCGGTATCGTCCTGCTGGACGGTGACGGGGGCGAGCAGGAGATCGCCGGGTATCCGGTGGTGGCTGATCCGGATTCCTTCATTGATTATGTGACCCACCATGATATTGACGAAGTGTTTATCATTGATTCGGAGCGCAGACATATCGGCCTTATGGAACCCTGGATCCAGGAGATGGAGGAGATGGGCATCATTGTGGATGTGAATATCGATATCTTCGATATCAATGTCCATGGCAAGAAGACCCTGAACCGGGTGGGCAAATATGCGGTAGTCACCTTTGCCCGGAACTTGTTTTCCGTGCGTCAGATGATTGCCAAGCGGTGTCTGGATATCGTGGGCAGCCTGGTGGGCATGGTCCTGCTGGCTCTGGCCGCTATCTTCGTGGCGCCGGCGATCAAGCTGGAGTCCCCGGGCCCCGTATTCTTCGGCCAGACCCGGGTGGGCAAGAACGGCCGGAAGTTTACATTTTATAAGTTCCGTTCCATGTACCAGGATGCGGAGCAGCGCAAGCAGGAACTGATGAAGGATAATGAAGTCCAGGGGCTCATGTTCAAGATGAAGGACGATCCGCGGATCACCAGGGTAGGCCGGTTCATCCGAAAGACCAGCATCGATGAGCTGCCCCAGTTCTGGAATATTCTGAAAGGTGATATGAGTCTGGTGGGCACCCGCCCGCCGACCATTGATGAGTTTGAGCGTTACGAGGCCAAGCACAAATGCCGCCTTAGCATGACTCCGGGCCTGACCGGTCTGTGGCAGATCAGCGGGCGCAGCGATATCACGGATTTTGACGAGGTGGTCCGGCTGGACATGCAGTACATAGACAACTGGTCGATTCTGAAGGATATCAAGATTCTGTTCATCACCGTATATGTGGTGCTGGCAGGAAAGGGTTCACGATGAGAGATGTTGTCTGCCGGGGAAGGCAGTAACCCGGGCGGAAGAAACTATATAAAATATAAGAATGGGAGAACGAACGAATGAACTACGATAATACCTATGAGCAGGAGATTGATCTGAAGGATTTGTGCTTCTACTTCCTTTACCGCTGGCGGTCGATCATGCTGGTGGCAGTCATTCTGGCGGTGCTGGTGGGCGGTGTCAAGGTGGCCAGGGAGCTGGTGTCCCGCCAGGATGCGGAACTGGTGCAGGAACAGCGGGAGGACTATGAGGAGCAGGTGGTTCTCTATGAGCGGAATCTGGCCAGCTACGAGCGCAACATCGAGAGCTTTTCCAAAAATGTGGAAGACCAGCAGATATACGTTGAGAATTCTGTTTTGATGCATATTGACCCCTATAAAAAGCCCAGGGCCAATGCAGATGTGCAGATCCGGCTGGCGGAGTCGGAGTGGGCGTATATCCCGGATTCCATGACCCAGGATCCCACAGACAGCATTGTCCGTTCCTACGGTGCCAATATCGTTCAGGGAACCGACTGGGAGCCTATTGAGAAAATGACTGGTGTCGATGCCATCTATCTGAAAGAGCTGGTCAGCGCAGGCTGGGATTTCGGCAGCAACCAGGTGACTCTGGAGGTCTGCTATCTGGATGAGGAGACAGCGGTGAAGATCCTGGATGAGATTCTGGATCAGATGATTTCCCGGAAGAGGGAGATTGCCAAAGTGGCAGGCGACCACACGGTGACAGTCATGAACCGTTCTTCCGGTGTGGTCACGGATTTGGGACTGGCTGACCGCCAGAAGCAGAACAGCGACCGGATCGATAACTACCAGAAGCTTCTGACCGATAAGGAGAAGGCCCTGAAGGATCTGGAGGAGCCGGAGATCCCCACCACCCTTTCCTGGCGTGAGGTTGCCAAGGTGGGCATCAAGTATGTGGTGCTGGGCGGCGTCATGGGTGGCTTCCTGATCGTATTCTTTTATGGTGTTATCTACCTGATGGGCCCGAAACTGCGTTCTGACGAGGCAATGAAGAGTCAGTATGGTTACCGTGTTCTGGGCGCGTTTTCCCTGCCGGAGCCCACGGGCTTCCTCTGTGGGATCGACAAGTGGCTGGAGCGTCTGGAGGGCACATCAGAGCGTCCTTCTGAGGATACCGTGCTGAGACGGGCCGCCGTCACCCTCCAGAACCATGCCGGTGAGAGAAAAGAGATCATTGTCACGGGAACCGTGCCTTTTGAGCGGCTTGAGGAGCTGTCTGACCGTCTGATGAAGCATATGGACGGCATTCGCCTGATCCCTTGTGAGAATCTGAATGTGAACACGAACACCCTTAAGCAGCTTGCGGACTGCAGCGGAGTTGTCCTGATCGAGCAGCGGGGAGTATCCCTGAACAGGGAGATTATGAAAGAGAAGGAGATGCTGGACTCCCTGAAACGAGATGTGATTGGGTGTGTGGTGATCTGATCAGGGTTATGATATATTCAACGGTTATTCACTGGTGGCATGTCCGTAAATAGGCACATGAAGGTTTATAAAACCCCCGGCTTGCTGGTCTTGTAGTCAGAGATCAGCAGGCCGGGGGGCTTTTGTATTATGAAGATATTCATTGCAGCTTTGCTTTCCGCTCCTTTTGCCGGATCCACGCCGTCAGTCCCAGTGCGATCATGCACACACCGATCATATCGATGACCACGTCGGAAATGAGTCCTGCCCGGCCAGGAACAAAGAGCTGGTGCAGCTCGTCGGAGCAGGCATAAAGGAAGGTCAGCAGAAATGCCCTGCGCACCCAGGGCCGCCCCCGCATATCCCAGACATAGAGGGCGTAGAGCAGTGTCACATTCAGCGCGCCGAACTCGATGATGTGGGCGCTCTTGCGGACCGGGACACTTAATGACATGTAAAGCTCCACCAGATCAAAATTGCGGATATCGATCATGCGGATCTGGTCAGCTATCTCCAGAATGATCTGGGTGATGCTCTGGCTCATGTAGGTGGAATCATCCGCCGGCTGGCTGGAAAAGGCAAAGATGGCGACTGCCGCCGCCAGAGCCGGAAACCAGGCCAGGTATTTTTTTAAAGGGTATCTAGTGTGAATGGGAAGCATGGAACCGTCACCTTTCTCTGATGTGTAGTTTAATAAAAACGAGGGTTCAATTATAGCATTATTATGTTTTATTCGCAATAGTAATATCTTATGATAATCTGTAAATGGTAAGAATTCGGTTACTGTTCATGGGGGTGGTTGTTCCGAGGGGGACGCTCTGGAAAAAGGTTCCCCCGGATTGCGGGTTTCGGAGCCAGAAACTCTAAGCTTGCAGAAATCTGCTAAAAACAGGAGCAAAAATCCGAACTCGCTACGCTCAGACATGCGGATTTTTGCCCCTAACGCAGATTCCTGCGAGCTAAGAGTTTCTAAGGCTCCTGCAAATGCAATCCGGGGAAACCTTTTTCCAGAGCTGATGTCCGCTGGCCCCAAAAACAACCTGGCCGTGAACAGTACAATATTTGTAACAGTTCAGACGGGCTGTCTTCTTGTACCTGAAAGGCACTGGGGACAAGAAACATCGGGCGTCCGCCGATGTGGAAAACTGGAGTATAAAATAGTTACTATTCACGGGGCGCATCTTCTTGTCCGGCTCCGCCGGACAAGAAGCATCGGGCGTCCGCCCAATGTGGAAAACTGGACGAAAACAGTCTTACAAGCGAGCTTGACGTCTGTTTTCGTCCAGTTTTCCCCGCCCCGTGAACTGTAACATAAAATATGAAGTTTTTCTAACATTTTTCGAAAACCCCTATTCAAAAAAAGCCCAATCGTATATAATAGCTAAAGTCTGTCGGAGATGGTCCGGCGGTAATCATAGAATACTGGAAAGATCAGGAGGATAAGTGATATGAAGATAAAGAATATGTTGCTGGTTCTGGGGTGCGCAGTGCTGCTTTCCGGCTGTACTAAGAGCAATATCGTACAGCCCAGTCTGGCGCCGGGAGAGACTATGGGCCCGGATTTCAACCTTTACAACAATATCGAGATCGATATGGAACAGCTCAAAGAGGATGTGGAAGACATTTTCTTCGATGAGGAGGAATACCCGGATGTAGCGGGCCTGGAATTCACGGTGAATATCGATGAGGAGTATGTGGATGTGACGGTGATCGTCAAGGACGGCACGGATCCGGAGGATGCAGCCTTCTGTGGCGCGGAAGCTATTAAGATCATCAATGACCAGGTGGCTGTGCAGGATTTCGGCTACGCAGAATCCACAGAGGACTATTTTGGCGGTCTTTACCAGGACAATGTGATCCGGCTGAAGATCTACGAGGAGTCAGCGCACCAGGCAGGCGGGGATCCTGTTTTCGAGACTACGGTTGAGAAGGATGAATATGAGGAGTTTGTGATTGAATAATGGACAAGGCGGCGTAAGAGCGGGAGATGGGATGCAGGCTTGTCTGAACTGTTATAAAAAGCATACAGATCGTGAGAATAAGATACAGCCAGTCCGGGAGTTGTCCCTGGACTGGCTGTTTGTCTATGACAGTTCGGATTATTATTCAGCAGCGGCTTCTGTAGGTGCTTCATCGGCATTGTCTGCGCCTTCTCCGCTCTCGCCTTCGGAAGTATCCTCAGCGGCACCATCCTCAGTATCCTGGGCAGCAGCCTCGGTCTCCGGTGTAGAGCTCTGTCCGGCGCCGGCAGTGATTACACTGGTAGTAGCGGCAGCCTGCTGGGCAGCAGCTTCCTCAGCAGCTTTGGCAGCAGCTTCCTCGGCAGCCTTGGCGGCAGCAGCCTCTGCTTCCGGATCATACTCGCTGCAGGTAACCTGCAGGACCAGGCGCTCGTAAGCGTAGGTCAGGCTGTAGAAGTTGCCGGTATCGGTATTGCCGTTGAGCTCGAAGCGTCCGCCTTGTCCTACAGGCTCGGCCATAACGCGCTCATATACGGTATTGCCCTCGGTCTCGCCCAGACCGGCAATCAGCATATTCTTTACTACGCCGTTCATGGCATTGATCTCGCGCTCGTCGCCCAGCACGTTGCGGTTGTAGGTGAACTCCCAGGCATGGGGAACATAGTTGGCGCTCTTCTCTGTAGCCACCAGGGGCAGGGTGCTGATAATGACATCTGTGTCATGGCTGACGAACTTAAGGGTGGTCTCCAGATTGTTACGGGTAGTACGTCCGCCGATGGAGCTGGTTCCCAGTGCCTTGGCCGTCTCGGTGAAAAACCTGTTGGAGAAGGCATCGATCTCATGCTGGTACACCAGACGCTTGGTACCTACAGAAGTCTTGGAAGTCTTGGCAGCATTGGCGGCATTATCCGCGGCTACCTGCTCCTTGGCCGGATTGGGCTTGGATGCTGCCCGCTCTTTCCTGCGGTTCTCAGCCTCAATCTCAGCCTCTGTTTTCTCATGGCGCACGCCGCTGTCATCCAGCCAGAAGCCGTCTACCCGGGTACCGCTCATCATGTAGCCGTCCGGGTCGATGTAGTACATATTCTTCGTCTCCGGATCCGTGAACCATCCGAAGGGAGCCCAGGCGCCATTGTCATATTCATAATACCAGCCGTGGGTATCCTGCTTCCAGCCGGCGGCAAAAGCACTCATACCAGTAGCTACAGTCATAACAGCCGCCAGGGCGGTAATGCCGATCACACGTTTCTTCATAATTAAATACCTCCAATATGGTCTTTTTCGCTGATATTTCCAAAGGCCTCTTTGAAAGAGGCTCCAGCCGGGGACTTAAACCGTCGCCCCGGGAGTCCTGAAAACGCACCGGAACCATGGAACCGGCCAGACTGGAAAAGGCAGCCTTTCATTCCTCATAATGAGAATAAATACTTTAACACACAAAGCATAACATAAATTGGAAATCCATACAACTGCCTAAAATATGAACTTTCCATAACATTTTATTACAAATGGGGTAGAAAATCTTAAGTGATGCCAGGAAATCCCTTGTATAATGGGCCCTTTGGAAAAAGCAGCAGGAGTTCAGGGGGGATCTGAACTGATACAATAAAATAAGGGATTGTTGAAGAATAAAATGTGTGATATGATAATGGACAGGAAACAACCGTGTTGCAAGGTGGTTAGCCTCCCTAACTTGAAAAAGAAGGGAGGTGGTGCAGATGGATGTATATGAAGTTTTAAACCTGCTGTTCTCTGGCGGGACCTTCCTGATTGCGCTGCTTGCCTACATAGAGTGGAATCACAAGCGAAAATACATAAAAGGCGTCACTGGCGCCTTTTATGTATACTGAGGCATAAAATTGAGCCTACCTTGTACTTAGCAGGTCCTGGTAGGCTCATCTGTCACTAGGGAGGCTAACCACTTGTGGGCGGTTGTTTCCTTATGTTTAAATATATCACTTTTATTAGTGATATTCAACCCCCCATTTCAACTCTGCATAGACAGGAATCACAAGCGAAAATACATAAATCGAGCCTGCCTTGTTACTTAGCCGGTATGGATGGGCTCTTTTGCCAATCCGGGAGGGCAACCACTTGTGGGCGGTTGTTTCCTCATGTCTAAAACATATCACATATAAAAGTGCTTTTCAACCTCTCATTTTCAGCCCATCTGGTTACAAAAACATATACATTCCCCATCTGAGTTACAAAATGTTATAAAAGTAAAATTTTTCCTCCAGATTCGTATAAAGTAACGGCTGGCGTAACGCCCTGTGAGTTATAGTTATTCTAACGATGGGGGAGGGGCGCTGTCTATACGGGAAGCGCCGGCTGGTGCATGGATCTGCACCAGGCGGAAGACTCTGGAAGTGCAGAGCCTGAGAACCATTTTACTATACAGAAGATTCATGAACGTATAGCATCTTAGGAGAGAGGAGAACAAAGGGTATGCTAAGACGAATTCGCAAGAATTACAGACGCCTGGTAGCATTCATGCTGACCGTAGCCATGACATTCACCAATGTGGGTACTAACCTGAATGTGGCGTTTGCGGCCGGAGAAGAGCAGGAAGCTCTGTTCCTGGTTGATGGCAGCGATTTACGGGAAGCAATCCAGGACGCCATGGATGGCGGCGAGACCTTCAAATTCAGTTCTTTAGAGCTGAAGGCCAAGTCCAAGAGCCTGAAGACTTCCTATGAGAAATTAATAGGAGGGAAGAATGGCGCCGTCTACCAGTTAGACGTGGACGTGGATGAAAGTTACGCCCCAGAGAATACTTCGGTAGAAGTATTCTACAATGCGGGCACAGAAGATGTAATCTTCTTGTTCATCAACGAAAGCAACATGGTAGTGAAATTCCGTGCCAACGTGGACGGCTATGAGACCGCCCGCGTGACGATCAATCCCAACGCGGCCAATGTTGAGGACACGGAAGCTTCTTATGTGGAAGACTACAGCGAGACCAACATGGTGGATGATATGCCCCACACACTGGGCGCGGAAGTGCTGAATCCGACCACGGAGGCTGACACAGATGCAGATGAGGGAACAGAAGCAGATGTGACGGAACCTGCCGAGGCACCGGAAGAAACCAGCGAAGCCGTAGAAGGGACTGAGGCAGAGGAAAGCACCGAAGCTGGTGACAATGTAGCCGACAGCAGCGAGGCCGGAGAAGCTGTAGAAACTACCGAAGCAGGCGAGGATACTGAGGCTACTGATGCAGCCGAAGCGACCACCGCAGCAGAGGGGAATGCCGACGCAGCCGAAGCGACTACCGAAGCTGAGGAAGAAGCAGATACCGCTGAAGCGGCTACCGAAGCCGAAGAAGTCAGCGAGCCGGAAGAAACGGATGCACCCGAAGCAGCAGATGAGAGTGAGGCAGATGCCGCTGACGACGATGCAGCAGCCGAAGCAGCCGATGGGGCCGGTGAGGAAGCAGCTCCCCAGGAAGGTGCTGCTACCGCAAGTATTTCCATCCGGAAGCTCCAGCAGGTAGCATCCAGTGTGCAGGTACTGGACGATGCAGATATCGTCATTGATCCGGAAGAGGCAACGGAGGATGACACCCCGGAGATCAATGAGGATACCGACGTAGAGGTGGATACTGAGGCTGAGACCGAGGCACCTGAGGAAGAAGCTGAGGAGACCACCGAGGCTGAGACCGAGGACACTCGTGCCGCCGAGACCGAGGAGACCACTGCCGAGGCAGAGACCACTGAGGGTGTAAGTGACGAGACCGCAGCCACCGGAACGGAAGACGAGACTCCAGACACCAGTGCAGCAGAGGATGAGACCGATGCCACCACGGCAGATGACGAAACCGACGCTGACATTACTATAGAAGAAACAACCGCCGCAGGCGAGACCAGCGCGGATGAGACCACAGCCGCCGACACGTCGGTAGACATGGAGACTCCGGCAGAAACCGATGCCGCTGACAGCACCATCGCCGACAAAACCGAGACACCCGAGGGCAATGGTGGCGCATCCGCCGAAATCCCGGATCTGGACGATGGCCAGCTTCTGGAAGACGACATCAACGGCGCCATCCAGAACCTGGGCGATTTAAAGGGTACTTCCTACAACACAGTCACCATCTGGGGATCCGCCAACGCACGTGCCTACAAGGTAGACGTAAAGGATCTGGAAGGTGTGGCAGCCATAGCAGGAACCTATGACGTATCCTACGCCGTAGATCCCGTAGGAAGCGCCAACATCCGCGGCGCAAAGAGCGTCCAGGAAGGCGAGAACCTTTACTTCTACGTGGATCCGCAGGTGGGTTATGAGATCACCAGCGTAACTGCCAATGGCGTGGAGCTGGAGACTGTGGACGAAGCCGAGGTAGAAGCATCTGCCCTGGCAGGCCATGACTATGTGTATGTTGTGGAAGCAGTAGAAGAAGATCTGGAGATCGTGGCATCTCTGGTGGAGATGGAGGGGATGAGCCATCCGGAGTTCAGCCCCGCTCCGGTGAACCGCAATGGCGTCACTATCACTGTACATGCAGAGGAAGGCATCATCCCGGCAGGAACTGAGCTGCAGGTGACCGAGGTTACCAGCCAGATCCGTGATGCGGTGGTGGAGAAGCTGGAAAGCGAGAACGAGGACACGGTCAACACCGTAATCGCATATGACATCAATCTGGTTCTCAATGGCCAGAAGTTAGACAACAGCTGGTCCGAGAATGGCTATGTAGATGTAAGCTTTTCCGGAAGCAGGATCCGTCAGCTGACAGAAGAAGCCGACAAGGTAACCTTCTACGCAGCAGATGATGATAACCGGGTCGCTATGAGCGCCAGAAATGCAGCCCAGGTGACTGCTGACAACCTGGAACTGGAAGTGGTCGGCGAGACCGACGTGGAGGAGGCAGTGGTAAGCACCGTATCCTTCGAGGCAGAGCATTTCACCATCTATGTGGGTGCGTTTACCCAGCAGGACACCGAGGTGGCAGAACAGATCTCTGTAAATGTTTCCTATCTCTATGATGAGACCTTCGTTGCGGCACAGCCGTCCGAGACAGAAGTGATCGAGAAAGAGGAAGGAAAGACCAGTTACGAGTTCACAAAGACAGTCAATGTACCGGATGGTTACACTGCGCAGATTTATGAGGAAGAATCTGATGGGTATTTTGTGTATGATTCCCAGACGGGCGCTTTGACAGCTACCATTGACGGTGACGCAAAGGAGAGCAAAGTAACACTTTTGTTCGTGCCGCAGGTGGTTCCCTATACAGTAGTCGCCCATTATCCGGGAGCAGATGAGAATATTCCGGGGGAAACCGAGAACGATACGCGTGAGGGAAAAGTCGGCACCCTTACCATGGTCTCCGCAGAGGATGCGCCCAAGAAGGACGGCTTCGAGGTTGTATCCGTGAATAACCAGGTCATTGAGGCAGATGGCAGTACAGTGGTAGATGTCCAGTATGCACGCAGGGAGTACACCCTTGTCTACAATACCAATGGCGGTTCCTATGTCAGGAATCAGAAAGGGGTGTTTGGGAAGACGGTTACGGTGTATAAGGAGGAGCAAAACACTGAAACTACGCTGACATGTAGTGGTCATAGCATGCATACGTATGAGGGGACCTATCGGCGGTGGGGCATAACTTATTATTATGGTGGTTGTTATCCAGATGGCAGTGGCAGTGGAAATAATGGAACAGGGGGAGCCATACGTTCTGGTGCGACTTGTGGAGGAACGCATCGCCATATTAATAGTTGCTATGGAACTGTAACAAACACCACCTACACTCCCCAGCCCACCAAACCCGGCTACACCTTCACCGGATGGTACACAGATGCTAACTGCACAACCGGCGTAGGCGCGACAGTGACCTTTGATGGAACGGTTCATGACACGGGCAATGAGAGCCAGCTTACTGTATACGCCGGCTGGGAAGCCCAGGAAGTGAACTATACGGTTGTGTATTATAAGCAGGTGTGGGATAATGATACAAATTCTGCACATTATGTGTATGACAGCTCTAAAACTCTTCGAGCTGTAACTGGTACACGCATAGATGGCACAAGTCAAAATATAAGAGGAAATTATTCCATAGATCATCAGGAATATGACCATGCAGATACAAATGTTGAGGTTATGGCAGATGGCACTACTGTTGTGAATGTGTATTACGATCTGATTCCATACACACTAGTGTTCAACCTGAATAATTCATATGCCACACTCACTATAAATGGCACGACCTATAAGAATTCAGAGTATAGGATAACCAATGCATATTTGGGGAGAGATATTTCCCAGATGTGGCCAACCGCAGATAAGGTTACGGTATCTAATAACAGTACCTCTCGCATTGAATATTGGAGGCCTTCTAATAGTAATACATCGTATGTAACAAAGCGTTTTGAGGTTACAGATGAGATGGTGCGAGATCTTGGAACAAACCGTACAAATACTTTTACGGCTAAGTGGAATAGTAGCTTAACTACGTATAAAGTGGAATATTGGCTGCAAAGTACGGATGGCAATAGCTATGCCGAAGAACCCAGGTACACACAAACGTATGATTATAGTTCAATGAACCTTGGTGCAAAAGAGCTTGACGGATTCAATAAGTATGCTGGTACACCTTCTGGATATACTGGAAGTGGATATACTGGAAGTGGAGCAAATCGGGTATATACATTTAGATTCTACTACACCAGAAAAAGCTACGATATTGTATACTACTCAAACAGCGAAGAACTTGACACTAAATCCGTTAAGTTCGGAGCCGACATAAACTCCGAAACTTACAATTATATCCCCGACCGCCCCGAGTATGTAGATGAGGAGTACAATTTTGGCGGCTGGTATGACAATATTAACTGTCTGGGAGAAGCCTACAACTTCACCACAATGCCTAATAACAATGTTGCACTTTACGCCAAGTGGGTAGCGCCGGAGAAGAAGGTAACCTTCGTATTCTACAATGCAGAAACAAATCAGGAGATTATCGTAGTTAAAGATGCAACCGTAGACGCCAATGATATCAGACCTCCCCAACGAGAAGGATTCGAGTTTGACGGTTGGTACACAGACGAGGCTCTCACAGAAGAGTTCGATATCAACGCACCGATTACCAAAGACATCACCGTCTATGCTAAGTGGGTTGAAACCAGATACGCAGACTATACGGTACGGTATGTGGTCAGAGATTCATCAGCCGAAGGCGGCTATAGAGATATTAGTGAGCCAAAGATCATCTCCGATGTTCTGGTTGGCAGTACAGTCCTGGAGCAGGCAATATCCTACGCGCCGGATGGTATCCGGTACGTGGTAGATCATGCTTTCCAGTCCTACAAGATCACCAGTGTCAGTGCAGACAATGTGATCCTATTTGTATACACATCCCCTGCGGATATTGAGTATATGGTAGAATATGTTTACACAGACATGGCGGGCGAGAAGCATGTCGTCGAAACAGAGGAGAGCAGGAAGGCTGAGGCGGCGAGCTTCAATGTATACCGCAATCAGGCCATTGTAGAACGGTTGAATCAGAAAGGTTACACAGTGAATGAGCTGTTCGTCCGCGCGGAGAATCTCAGTGCGGAAAACACCAATGTGGTAACCTTCACCTTAAGCTTTACACCGTTTACCATTAAGTATACCGGTATTGCCGGAATCACCGGATGGGATGATGGCCGCACTGGTATGGCGAATCCGAACCCCGCAACCTATACACTCAATGACGGCGATATCACTCTGGTCAATCCTATGAAGACCGGATACACATTTACCGGATGGACATTGACCAGTGGAAATGCAGAACTGGCAGAAGGCGAGAATACCGATTCCCGGAACATCGTCATTTCCATCGCCCAGGACGGCTCCAAATCCAGAGGAAGTCTGGCATTCAGGGCAGACTGGCAGGAGAATACCTATACGGTTAACTACGATGCAAACAACGGTACACCCGCCAGTGACACCAGTCTGGCACCAAAGACTGGCGTACTCTGGACAGCCGCAGCCCTTCTTCCGGAAGCAGATGCTGTAACCAGAAATGGTTATACCCTCACCGGATGGAAGCTGACAGCCAGAGATGAGCAGCCCGTAGATGGAAAAGTCGTAACTGATACCGACAGCTACAGCGCTCTGGCAGAGACGGATAGTGTAGTGTCAGTGACCCTGACTGCCCAGTGGGAGATTAACCAGGACAGCAAGGCAACGATCACCTATCAGACCGAAGCTGTTAGCAAGGGAACTGTAGGCAACGAAGAACACACCGGGAACGACCAGCCCCAGGTGCAGGATACAATTCAGATTGTAAACGGAGCCACCCTGAGAGGCGCCACCGCGGCACCGGCCACCGGCTACAAGTTTGATGGCTGGTACAAAGGTGAGGGTGAGAGCGAAGTGAAGGTTTCCGAAGAACAGATCCTGACTCCGGAAATTCTGAACCAGGAAAATGAGGCCAATGAAAACAATGGATGGCTGAATAGGGCTCAGGACGGCACCTACACCGCCACAACATTTACAGCAAAATTCGTACCAGATCCAGAGCAGGTGACCACCGTGACTTACAAGCTTGCGGCTGTCAATGAAAACAAGAGTCAGGGCTATATCGGTGAAGACCAGGCAGAGATCATAGAGACCATCCAGATCATAACCGGCGAAATCGTCACTGGCGAAGCAGGCACACGGGTGATCAGCGAAGGGGTCTATCCGGCAGGTACCACTGCAGTAGCAAAGGCAGGCTATAAGTTTGAGCCAGGCTGGAATAGAGAGACTCCTTCGGCGTCAATCTCCACAACCAGCGGGGTTCTGACTCCGGAGAATGTGTGGAACAACCTGAATAAAGATGAAAACGGAACATACTACATCTCCACAGTCTTTGTTGCAGAGTTCAGCGAAGAAGATGAAGTAGTACTCACCTACCGTGCAGAAAAGGATGATGAAGCTTCTGAAAATGGTAAACCCCTGGGTACGGTAAGCATGTCATCTGAGAATATTGCCCCAGCTACCGGACACCCCCAGGGCTCCACAGCATCTCCGAATCCTGGCTATGAGTTTACTGGCTGGACCGTAGAAGGCAGTACCGACATTATTGGCAATGAGGAGACTTTGGTGGAGGCCGATATTGAAAAAGCTGCCAAGAAATCCGGCGCCTATGTACAAATGACCTTCGTAGCTCATTTTGAGCAGAAGGACGACGTGACCATCACCTATACATCAGAAGACACAACCAAAGGCACCGTAAACCCGGGAAGCGAGACCCTTGCCCCAGCTACTGGTAACGCCGGGGGGTCTACCGCGACTCCGGCGGAAGGCTACAAGGTAGACCGTTGGGTAAGAGTAGACAAGGAAGCTACCGACACAGAAGAAGCGGTGGAGACCGTAGTAGCCAGCAAAGAGCTGAACGGAGCAGATGCAGATCTGTCCCACTACACGCCGGCAAAGGTGAAAGAAAATGAGACGGATGAGTACGGCCTGAATGTGGCCGCCCACTACAAGGTCTACTTTACCGAGCGGGAAGATCTCAGCTATGAGATTCATTACCTTTACGAGAGTGAAGACGCACCTAACGGATATGTGGAAAATGTGGAGGCCAGAGATACAGTTGTTGGAACCGCAAAATTTGGCTCTTCCATCATCCATACCGACAAGCCCAGCTATCAGGGACACAATTATGTGTTTGAACGGGTAGACGGCGCAACCACAGTGACAGTTAATGACAATATCCAGTACGTATACTACGCTCTGGATGAGATCGGTGAAGAGAATCCGGAAGATAAGGATGGTATCCCTGATAAATACCAGATTCTGTTTGAGTACTTGTCCCTGGATGAGTATCAGGCCAGAATCACCGGGACAGCACCGGCGACCAGAACCGGTGATGTGAAGGGAACCACAAAGGAAGTCCATACCCTCTATGACGTGAAAAAGGCAGAGGATGGTACAATCACAGCCGTGATCAAGAACGATCCTACTGCAAGGCCCAACGCAGCTGTTACGCCAGTGGCGGTTAATGACTATGCCTTCGACTTCTGGACCATGGATGATCCGGACGCAGAGAGTAGGGATATGGATCCACAGCTTGGCACATTTGCCAATGAGAAGTACGGCAAGAGCCACATATTTATCGCCCAGTTTGCGGAGGATAAGATCGGTGAGGAGGATCCGGAAGAGGGAGACGATATCCCCGATAAGTACCAGATCACCCTGACCTACAAGGTTGTAAATGGTAATTGGAACGGAACCGGCAGCAAGGCTGATATCAAGAAGGTATACACCCTGAAAGACACTGATGGCCAGTATTCCGAGATAGGAAGCACAAATCCGGTTTCCAGACCAGCAGTAGGAGATGCACCTGACAGAGGTTATAAGACCGGTTATGTAAGCACCAACTGGAATCCGTCTCCTGAAGAGGATCCGGAGACAGAAGGCGATAAGCTGGAGATCTTCCACAAGACGGATGATAATAGGGAGTTCACCTACACTTACCAGATCGACCAGTTCGGTCTGACCGTGGTCCATGTATTCAACAAGGCAGACGGAACAGAAGCAGGGAGATTCATTGAGGTAAATGCAGAAAACAGAGATTATGGTTCACCTGTAAATGTAAAAGCAGATGCAGAGAAGCCATTTGAGGGAAGAGAAGAAGGACGCCAATTTGTATTTGACAAAGTAAATGTAATCGGTATGACAGATACGGATACTGTGGTCAATACCGTAACCGGAACTATGCCAAATGGTGCGGTTGTTATCACCTTCACCTACGAGGCTGATGATCTCCGTGCGGTTCCCGAGAATCCGGATCCCACAGATCCCTACGATCCGGATGGTGCGGATGGTATTCCGGATAAGTACCAGATTACCTTCCACTATGTATCTGAAGATACGCAGAAAGGAACAGTCACCGGAACTACCAAGGAAGTCCATACCCGTTACGAACTGACACCGGATACGGTTAACGGAGGCTGGAGCCAGGGGGCAGCAAAGGATGTATATCCTGATGCAGCAGTAACTGTAAATCCCAACAAGAACGGCACATCGGCTCAGGCATTTGATTTCTGGACCAGGGATTACGATGAAGCTAAGGATTTCCATAAGGAAATGTCAGGTTTTAAAGGGGAATCCTATAAGGATCACCCGGCCAGTGAGGTAACCTTCACCGCCCACTTTGACGTTGATGTGATCGGCGGGCCAGACCCGGATCCGGAGAATCCAGATCCAGAGACACCGAAGTCCGATGACATTCCGGATAAGTACCAGATCACCGTGACCCACCGTGTGGTAAACGGCGGCTGGAATGGTGCAGAAGACAATAGCCTGACTATGAAGTCCATTCAGAAGGTTCTGACCCTGATGAAGGACGGACATTGGGATAACAGCGATGACGCCACGGCTACTTATCCCGCAAGCGAGGTTCCGGCAGCAGGTGAGAATCCGGCAGCAGGCTATACCGCAGATCACTGGGATAAGGACGGCACCCTGCTGGATGCTGAGAATCCGATTCCGCCTGTGGTATTTACCAAGGCAGATGACCTTGTAGTCTACACTTACACCTACAAGCTGAATGTATTCCCGCTGACAGTACGGCATGATTACCGGGACCTGACAGGGAATGTGGCTCGGAGCGAGTATGAGAGTGCAGCGGAAGGAAGCCAGCTGCTGAATCAGTACTCCGCCATATTCGGCAGCACACTGGATTACAGAGCAAGAACAGAAGGCAATTATGTATTTGCCGGTGTTGCAGTGGATCAGTATAAGGCAGAGGGAGAGGCGGCGTCTCTGACAGTCAGCAATAGAGGTCATGTGACCGGCACCATGCCGGCAGGCCCAGTGACGATCGTCTTCACTTATGAAGTGGATGAGAAGGAAGCTTATGATCCGGATCACACTTATACGGAGGAAGAACCATACAATCCCAATGGCTCTGATCAGATTCCGGACCGTTACCAGATCACCTTCACCTATATGACCCAGGATAGCCATGGTCATGTAGAAGGCATCACAACAGAAGTAAGAACCGTCCAGGAAATCGCGGTAGATCAGGCAACTGGAGTGATCACTCTGGTAGGAGAGAGGCATTCCGTAAATCCTGCCCAGCCGTCCACGGTAACAGCAGACGACGGATACCGTTTCGCCAACTGGAAGGACAGCGCCCAGGAGCGCCAGACCTACGAGGCAGCAAATGCCCAGACGGCAGAAGCAAAACTTGCAGGAGCCAATGCGGCACTGAGGAATGCGGACTATGATCAGGATATGACCTTTGAGGCATTCTTTGAGAATGACCCAGGTAAGACAGTACTGGTTACCTACCGCTCCGACAATGATGAATGGGGAACAGTCACCAATACCAGTGGTGATTCCATCCAGATTGTGGATGCGGCAGGACTGAGTGGCTCCCAGGCCACTGCAAAGCCCGGTTACAAGTTTGCCGGATGGTATGTAGGAACGGACGTGGAGGACGACAGCAAACTGGCAGCAAGTCCTGACGAAGGCAGCAGCAATCCTCTTAGCCCCGAAGCGGCAATACCAAAACTGGAGAAAGACGGAAACGGCAATTACGCAGCAACCACCTTTACTGCCAAATTCGTCTTGGACGATGAGGCAACCGCTTTTGTAACCTATATTAACGGAAGCGGAGCGGCAAAGGGAAGTGTAAACGGCACTCCGGAAACAATTCAGGTTGTAACCGGATATCCCGTGGACCAGAACCGGCTTGAAGGCGCTACGGCTGCTCCGCAGCCAGGATACCACTTTGTAGGATGGTATAAGGGAAATGTGACGGAGAAGCAGGTGTATCAGAACCCGGAGATGGGACGGGTGACTGATAGGGTTGGTCTGACCTCAGATATGGTTCACGACAATCTGGAACATGACAGTACCAACAGCAATCTCTACGCAAATACCACCTACACGGCAATATTTGCACAGAATGAGGATGTAACACTGACCTATGTATCATCAAATATAAATCAGGGTACAGTTGTTCCGGGGTCTGAGTCAGTGGCTCCGGCTACTGGAAATCCGAAAGGCTCTGTGGCAACACCGAACAAAGGATATCATTTTGTGAGGTGGACACTGAAAGAGCAGGACGCTGAGACTTTGGTGCAGAAGGTAACAAGAGCATTTACTGATCCGTTGGTGAGCGAATTTACTGATGCGGATGGAAATGGTGTACTGGAAAATACGAAAGATAATGATCAGGTGATTGATCGGTTTGCCAAGAGAAGCGGGCTTTATGTCAATACCACTTTTGAAGCCCATTTTGAAGAGGATCCGGCTGTAACTATCAACTACGTGCCAAATCCGGCAGATGGGTCCATGGGAACAGTTTCCAGATCTTCTGAGAGCCTCGCTCCGGTCACTGATAGTGCCCAGGGATCTGTAGCAGCCGCGAAAGCAAATGAAGGTTACAAGTTCGTCAACTGGACAGATGCATCAGATGAAGAGGTTTCTAAAGATCCTGCATTCATTCCGAAGAAAGTAGATGGACTGAATGTCGCAGCAACCTATACTGCTAACTTTGCCAAACGGGATGACCTTAGCTACGAGGTTCATTACTGGTACGATGATGTGGAGGATGAAGGCAGGCAGAAAATAGTAGAAAGAGCAACCTTTGATGCGGATATAGAGTACCATCCGGAATACACCCAGTATCTCGGTGAGAACTATGTATTTGAAGGAATCCTTGGTCCGGTCAAAGTTGGTATAGGAAGCAATGTACTGAATGTATACTTTGCCAAAGATGCCATCGGAACCAATCCAGGGGAACCGGATACACCAGATGGTATCCCGGATAAGTACCAGATCACCTTCAGATACCGCAGCGCAGGCAATGGAACCGTAGCGGGAACGCTTCGCGAGGTTCACACGGTTTACGAGGATGTGCATCAGGATCCGGTAACCGGCAGATTCGTTGCAGGAGCCAGGAAGCCCGCGACACCTAATGCCGCTGTAACTGTAACACCGGATAAGAATTTTGCATTTGACTTCTGGACCGCAGATACTGTGGAAGGTCAGGACCAGGATGAGAAGCTGGCAGATTTTGCAAATAGGACCTATATGGACAGCACCGTATTCACCGCTAACTTTGCAGAAGACGTCATCGGCGGCCCCGATCCTGAGAATCCTGGTGATGACATCCCGGATAAGTACCAGATCACCGTAACCCACAAGGTAGTAAACGGTGGATGGAATGGCACTACAGACAACAGTCTTGCAGAGAAAGCAGTTGAGAAGGTTCTGACCCTGAAGACAGGGGACCGGAATGACGAGAACGGAACTGCTGCCTACGGCAGCCCGGTACCAGAAGCAGGCGCCAACGCGGCAGTCGGCTACAAGGCAGGTGCATGGGATAAGACAGCTCCGGCCACCTTCCGGAAAGCTGACAACAACAGCATCTACACCTACACTTATGTAAAGGACAGCTTCAAGCTGACCGTAAGGCATGAATATACCGCGGCCAACGAGACGACCCCGGGTCAGGTAGTGGTTGCAGTAGACAATGCTGACACTGAATTCGGAAGCAGCTTAAGCTTCCAGGCAGCATCCGCAGGTAACTACACCTTTGCAGGTGTGACTGTGGAAGGACTGGCAGATACAAACATTGTACCCGAGATCGTAGAGGGCACCATGCCCGCAGGACCGGTAGTAATTACCTTCCGCTACGACGAGGACAGCAAGGGAACCAATAATCCGAATGAGGGCGACGGTATTCCGGATAAATACCAGATTACCTTCACCTACGTACAGACGGAGAATGGTACCGTCAGCGGAAAGACCAGTGAGGTCATGACTGTTCAGGACATCACGAAGGATCCAGTGACGGGAACCATTACCCCGGTTGGCCCGAGGAAATCTGTGCATCCGACCCAGCCGTCTACCGTGACAGCAAACGAGGGTTATTATTTCCTGAACTGGATGGACAGCATAGATACGGATCTGGGCAAGGATGACGGTTTAAGGAGTGCAGCTTACTCCGAGGATATGACCTTCCGCGCATTCTTTAAGGAGAATCCGGATAATGCCTGGACAGCCGTGAAACGTGTCACGAATATTCCGTCCAGAGGCTACTTCCGTGTAGGTGAGACAGCAATCTTCACCATCACAGTAACCAACACCGGAAACCGTACGCTGAACAACATGCGGATCCAGGAAACACTGAACGGCGCTGTACTCCGTGTACCGGAAAACAGCGGCTACACAGTGAATGGAGACGTGGTTATCATCGGTACCCTGGAGCCAGGGGCAAGCGTAACCATCGAAGCATCTTATACCGTGACCAGGAACGATCTGTTTAACAGAAACTTCCGGAATATTGTAAGAACCATGGCAACCGTTGACAATCAGGAGCCAGGAGAAGATCCTGACAGCAATCCTGAGAGAGTAGTGACTGCTGACAGCGGTACTGTACCCGCAGGCGCCCAGGGCGGCGGCTCTGGCGGCGGCGGTGGCGGTGGCGGCGGGAGCAGCACCAGAAGCCCAGGTGCGGGCGGCGGCGCAGGCGGTCCCGGAACCGTGACTATCGATCCCGAGGCAGTGCCCTTAGCCAACCTTCCGGATATGGGCAACGACGACATTCTCGCCCTCATTGACGACGAGGAAGTACCGTTAGCAGCCCTTCCCAAGACCGGACAGACCGGCAGCGCAGCCCTGATGCTGATGCTTTCCAGTATGATGCTTGCAGCATTTGCTGTAGTCACCAGAAAGAAAGAGGATGAGCAGTAGGGGACAGAACTGCGGGAAGACCATACAATAGGCACTGACAGCTATGCCAAAAAAGGTTAAGCTAAAGGCAGCTAAGTAAATGAGAGAAGCACTCTATGGAGCAATCTGTAGGGTGCTTCTTTTTGGCTGTATGTTGTTTGTGGATAGAACACTTAAAGAAAACCAAACATGCGGATAAAGAGGAGCACCAGACAGAAAGTATTAGAGTGTACCTTTCAAAACATCAATTCCATGAACAGAACTGTTACATTTGCCAGACTCTGTGTTTGTTAAAAAACTATAAACTGGTTGACATATGGTTGCTGAACCATTATACTAAAAACAATCTTCGCTGGGAAATCTTCTTGGCCTGATTCCGGTAAATCTTTTATCGCGCTGCTGATTTGCAGGAGAACCATTTGCTGCTATTTGGAAATGTAAAGGAGGGGAGCGGATTGGTATCTGTATGGAATGATTTGTAACTGTTCAGATAGGTCTTGTGCACCGATTGCGGTGACTGTTCCGATACATAGTGGATGAAGGGCATCAGCCCATTGCGAAGCGATCTTCATGGAAAGATGCCATAATGATTCAAGGAGGGGCTGAACTGTTATAGGGATTTAGTGCTGCAGGACTGTAACAGCGGGAGGATGCACGTAACGGCCGGAATCCGGGCCGCTCTATCACTGCAGGTGATTTGAAATGGCGGTCTGGGTTACTGTC